>ERZ1034781.749-NODE-749-length-15674-cov-8.212946_pt1 | contig 15674 bp, 17 predicted proteins | sample MGYA00520700_ERZ1034781 | MGnify/ENA primary metagenome ERZ1034781 (study PRJEB33766, sample SAMN09781709) | gut metagenome | biome: gut microbiome | host: Homo sapiens | place: Madagascar | study: EMG produced TPA metagenomics assembly of the PRJNA485056 data set...
TAGCTGAATCTTTTCCCGACGCGAGACGCGTCGCCCCCATTAGTGCTTGCGTTTGATGTTTGAGTCCGATCGCATGTTTACTTTTCACCGAACAACCATAACAACGAATAGAATTCCCTAAAACGATCTCATTTTTGATGCCAATTTTGAACACCCAACCTTACAGGGTAAAAGCATTAAAGTCTGTCATAGACAACGTGATTACTAACGTATTTCATGTATGCTTTTATGTCAATAATAGCTTCTGCTGCCATGTGCAGCTAACTCAAGGGGCTTACTTTTTGAAATAAAGAGCAAGAAGTCCTATTTATAAAGGGTTTAAGACGGAAAAAGCTGCGTTTCGGCGTTCTACCGGACAACAATAATTATATACTATCATCTGCTATCAAACCATCTATCGTTCTACACAATGTATCGCTATTGACCTTTTCAACATAGATGGCACGAACAATCCCGTTATTATCTGACACATAGACACGCGGTATGCCTGCTGTGGCAAACAACGCATAGACGCTGCGGTCCGTCTGTGCCGAATATGGCATGTCAAAGCCTTGCGCCTGCCAATATGCGGCAACATCATTGCCAGATTGCGCTCTACTTATACACACAAAAGTGACACGCGCTTTATACTTATTATAAACGTTCTGTAACGCAGGCAAAGCCCGCTGGCAATCTTTGCATTGGGTGCTGAAAAACACTATTACGGACGCATGCCCACGCAAATTACCACTACTCACCAAAGAGCTGTCACTTGTAGTCACCGTAAAATCAGGCAAACGCTGCCCAACACTCACAATGTCCGTCACCTTAGCATTTTCCTCTAATTTACCCAGGCATGACGTCATTAGGCCGACAGCTATGACTAAAAGCAAAAAGATTTGTTTCATTCTGCAAATGTACAAATAGCATTGCGCTTATCCGAAAGTTTGATGGCAAATATTCAATCATTTGCATTCTGCCGCAAATATTCTATGCTCTGACGAAATACACAATAATTTCACAGAGTGACTCCATAAACAACCTAAGGCGCAAATGTCCAAGAAATAACACGTTTTGCTTTGTTGAAAGTTGGGTTTGCAGTAACTTTGCTTACCAATAACAGCAATACATAGCAAATTGCAGAGTGGAATATGCCAACACCTGCATAGACTTTGTATTGTCATAAGGAGTATGCAGACAAGCTGTCATACAATTTATGCAAACAACGTAACTAACTGACAACCAGCGTATGTACGATAATTATATTGAACTAATGATTGAAGGCATGACACGTGGTCGAGAACTGCAAGATGCTTTCATTTTGGTGCTGCGTGAAAAGGAGGGCAAACGTTTCCTTCCAATCCTCATTCCGCACAATGGGTACGATATGATTGCAAATGCATTAAAGCATAAAGACTTTACTTGCTCAAAGCTGATGAATAAATTGGCTGGACGCGTGGGCATGACCATGATAGGTGTACGACTGATGCAGCCAGCCAATGGTGAGACACAAGCCTTGCTTGACTTTGAGCTTGTTAATGAAGTGGTGTCTATCACCGTGCCCGTGGCCGAAGCCGTTGTGTCAGCAATAGAAACACACTCTGCACTGTGGGTGCAACGCGACACTTTTGAGCGACAATCAAGAATGAACAATCCAGACAAGCAAAGCATGGCCTTGCCCCTTGCTGCCATGAGCAACAACTTGCTTAAGGAAGCGCTCAAATCGGCAGTCGAAGATGATAACTTTGAACTGGCCAGCGTGTTACGTGACGAGCTTAACAAGCGGGATATGGCAAATAACAACGAGTAGAAGCCAAACAAAACGAATCATGAAAGAGACACACATTTTCTATGCGCCACAAATAGCTGAAGGTTCTAACGAACTTCCAGCCGATGAAGCAGGACATGCTGTACGCGTGCTCAGAATGAGAGAGGGGGACGCACTGACCCTGACTGATGGCATTGGCCACTTCTACGACGCACATATTACAGTGGCCTCGGCAAAACACTGCACTTTTGCCATTGACCACGAATGGGACGACCACAAACTATGGCAAGGCAGCATTAACTTGGCTGTTGCACCGACTAAAAATATGGACCGCATGGAGTGGCTTGCTGAAAAAGCCACCGAAATTGGTGTTGATAAAATATCACTTCTCAACTGTGCCAATTCTGAACGACGCGTGGTAAAAACCGAACGACTGGAAAAAATAGTCGTTTCGGCCATGAAACAAAGTCACAAAGCTTTCAAACCAGAGATAGAACCCCTTACATCATTTGAGGATTTCATAAACAAGCCTTTTGACGGACAGAAGTTCATAGCACATTGCTACGCCCCCGAGGAGACAGGCGACAACCAGGACGGCATTCACCTTTCAGGACGTAATTTCTTAGGCGAGCTTCTTAATTCAGACGGGGACTCCTTGGTTCTTATCGGCCCAGAAGGCGATTTTAGCATTAGTGAAGTTGATAAGGCTATTCGCAATGGTTTTCAACCAATTAGCCTTGGCGAAAGCAGATTAAGAACAGAGACTGCAGCACTTGTTGCCGTGCATCTCATGTATTTGGCAAAACGCACAAAGGCCTAACTCTATAGAATGTTATGCAAAAGGCTAAATCGAAGAAATATATCATTGCAACTACAATAGTGGTTGCAGCCATTGCAGCCTTGCTCACATGGTGGCTTTGGCCCAAAGGATATGAGGATTTCATACCAGCACAAAGTAAAGCTGTTATACGCATCAACCCCGCAAAAATAAAAGACCAGGCAGGCGGCCAAACGCTCCCGGCATGCTTGGGCGAAATGATGGCCGGCACCACATCGGGTATAGATATGAGCAAGCCTGTATACGCTTTCATCACACCTAACGAATACTTCTGCATCACAGCAAAGATTGACGATGAAGATGAGTTTGCCCATGCGCTTGCACAAAAGGCAAAGCTTAACACTGGCAATATTGACAAATCTGATGGCAGAAACTGGGCTTGGATAAACAGCGGCTGGCTCGTGAGTTGGGATAACAGCAACATGTTATGTATTGGCCCCGGCGTTGCGAAAGAACGCGACTTATTGCGCCAGACGATTACGGCCATGATTAACTCGGGCGATAACTTTACAAGCATCGATGCTTTTAACAAACTCAAGGCTATTGATGGCAGCATACAAATATACACTCAACTCGACGCGGTGCCTGCACCATATAACATGCTGTTCCGCCTTGGTGTGCCCCCCGACTGCGACCCTGCCGCAATACACGTGTTTGCCGCGGCAAATGTTAAACGCAGTAAGCAGGGACAGTTAACAATGTCTGACATTAACTGCGAAATTACCAGCGACAACAACGACATAATCAATGCAATCAACGACTTTGAACAATCAAAAGGCTGTATAACCACCCCACCAACCGCAACTACAGCCGGGCACTTATTGTTCATGGCCACGCGTGCACAAGGCAAGCCATTACTACAACTGCTCAAAACGGACGCCACGCTGCGCGGGCTACTCATGGGTCTCAATCAAACATTTGACGCTGATCAGATGATAGGTAGCACAGACGGATTGTTCAGCATTGCAATTGATGCCTTTGGCAAGGATTGGACACCATCATTTTGCATGAAAGCTGAAACGCACACTTCCCACCTTTTTGACGATGCGAACTATTGGCTGCAAAGTGCACACAAACAAAAGAATGTACTATTGAAGCAGTTGTCAGATCATGCTTTCTATCTGAGCAGCGACAAACAGCAACTTAACTTTGGTCTGCAAGACCGCAACAATGCACTATATTTTGCATCGCCCCAAATGATTGGTGAAGCTAAGAAACCTTTTGGCTTTGACAAAAGCAACTCGGCAAATGGCACTTTAGTTTACATCAGTCTTGATGTGAATGGTCTGCTCAAGCAGCCCTGTTTTGAACAAGGCGGGTTACACAACCTAATCCGCAAATTTACGTTAGGTGCACAACATATCACCTATCAAGCTATGAGCGGCCGTAAAGCAACAATCAGCATCGAATAAAACCAGCATACTATCATGCAATCAATTACATTATCAAACGTTCTGCCTCATGTCTTTGCCCAACGTTCAGACCTTAAGAGCGAGATATGGAAGCAAAATGTGAAGTTTGAAAAAGGTAAGCTCTATTTGGTCGAAGCCATGTCGGGCACAGGCAAATCTACTCTGTGTAGCTACATATTAGGATACCGGCATGACTATACCGGCCTTGTACGTTTTGACGATACTGACGTCAAAACACTCACTGTAAGCAATTGGGTGGATATACGGCAACGTAACATCAGTCACTTGTTTCAAGAACTGCGTTTATTCCCTGAACTGACAGCTCTTGAAAATGTCGAGATCAAGAATAAACTCACAAATTTCAAGACCCAAGCAGAGATTGAGAGTTGGTTTGAGCGTTTGGGCATCGCCGACAAACTTGATGCCAAAGTTGGACGTATGAGTTTTGGACAGCAGCAACGCGTGGCCATGATACGCGCTTTGGTACAACCCTTCGACTTTTTGCTGGCCGATGAACCTATCAGTCACCTTGACGACACCAATTCTGCCATTATGGCTGATATCATGATGTCTGAAGCCAAACGGCAGGGAGCCGGAGTTATCGTAACGAGCATAGGCAAGCACATGGAACTTGACTATGATCAAACATTCAAACTATAATTCGCAAACAGACGCTTTGCTATGAACAAGTTGATTTGGAAATTGCTCAGACAGCACATCAGCCTGTCACAACTTGCAGGTTTTTTCTTTGCCAACCTTTTTGGCATGTGGGTAGTCATGCTGGGCATTCAGTTTTATAAGGACATCATACCGGTATTTACCGAAGAAGACAATTTTATCAACAACAACTTTTTGGTTGTTTCCAAACACATCACGACCGTTGGCACGCTGTCAGGCCGCAGTAACGCTTTCTCAACATTCGACATTGACGATGTGCGCAAACAGCCCTTCTGTAAAAAAGCAGGTGCTTTTACGTCCTCACAATATAAGGTGTCTGCAGCAATGGCAGTTAATGGTGCAGAGCCTCTGAACACGGAAATGTTCTTTGAAGCCGTACCTGACAGTTTTGTTGATGCCTCAGCAGCCGACTGGCAATATAAGCCCGGCGATGAAGAAGTGCCTGTCATTTTGCCTCGTACGTATATTGCATTATACAACTTTGGTTTTGCACAAAGTCGCAATCTGCCAAAAGTAAGCGACGGACTTGTCGGTATGATTGATATGCGCATCTTTATCAATGCCAACGGCCAACACGCCCAATTCAAAGGTAAGGTGCTGGGGTTCTCAAGCAGACTGAACACAATACTCGTCCCCCAATCGTTTATGGATTGGAGCAATGCCACCTACGAACCTGGTAAGACGGAGGATCCATCACGCATCATATTGGAAGTTAACAATCCTGCAGACTCACGCATAGCGCAATACATGCAGCAAAAGGGCTATGACGTAGAAGACAATAAACTGGACGCTGGCAAGACTACTTACTTCTTGAAGGTCGTGGTAAGCATGGTGATGCTTGTCGGTTTATTGGTCAGCATACTTTCATTCTACATTCTTATGCTCAGCATATATCTGCTTGTACAAAAAAATACGCAGAAACTTGAGAACCTGCTTCTCATAGGCTATAGCCCCAACCGTGTGAGCCGCCCCTATCAATTACTGACTCTCGGCATGAATGCAGCAACACTCATATTGGCGTTTGCATTATTAATAGTCGTTCGCGACTACTATATGCACGTTATCGGCCTTATTTTCCCAACAATAAAAAGAGGTAGCATGCTGCCCGCACTTTTGACTGGTGGAGGCATTTTTGTATTAGTTTCTATTATTAACATCATTGCCATTCGCAAAAAGGTCATGAGCATTTGGAACAGAAAGGAATAACAGCATTATGAAAGAATTACTCTCACTATACAAGCACTGGAAAGGGCAAGCGCCTCTTAAGGTGGAAACCCTGCCTAAAGCAGGCAGCAACAGACAATACGTGCGCATATATGCAAATAACAACGAAAGCGTAATCGGCGTTATAGGCCCTTCAACACATGAAAACCACTGCTTTGTATATCTTGCCCGGCACTTTTCTGAAGCAGGAATGCCTATGCCGCACATTTACGCAGTGAGCGATGACGAAACGTGCTACATACAGCAAGACCTTGGACACGAATCTCTTTACGATGCACTCGCGAATGCTCGTAAAAACGGATATAATTATGGCCAAGAAGAAGTTGCACTGCTTGAAAAGACCTTGCGCATGCTTGCACATGTACAGGTTGAGGGCGGAAAGGGCATTGACTACGAGCAATGTCTGCCTCCGATACGCTTTGACCATCAAGCCGCCATGTTCGACTTAAATTACTTCAAATACAGTTTTTTGAAGACAACGGACTTGCCTTTCAACGAAATAGAGTTGGAACGCGACATGCAACAGTTCGCAAAGGACTTGGCCGGTAATGAGCAAGATGATCATTACTTTTTGTATCGCGACTTTCAAGCCCGCAACGTCATGCTGTGCGATGGTGCTCCATATTTTATAGACTTCCAAGGCGGAATGCAAGGCCCCCTGCAATATGACATCGCATCATTCCTGTGGCAAGCGTCTGCACGTTATCCGCAAACATTGCGTGAGCAACTGATTGATGCTTACTTAGCCGAATTGCAACAAATTGTGCCACAACTCAATTCCAACGCGTTCCGCCAGCGTTTACAACAATTCGTGTTATTCCGCATACTACAAGTGCTCGGAGCCTATGGCTTGCGTGGATACTTTGAACGCAAAAAGTACTTCCTTGACAGCATACCTCTGGCAATACAAAATTTGCGCCGTTTGCTACTTGAAGGTGCCGCTACGCCCTACCCCTGCCTGAATGACACGTTGCACCGCATGGTAGAGCTGCCACAGTTTAACCAAAAGCCCGAAGAACTTGGTCAGGCCACAAAGTCAAAGTATGACGGGCAAGGGCCATTAGTTGTACGCGTATTCAGTTTCAGCTACAAGAAAGGTATTCCCGAAGACACCTCTGGCAACGGAGGCGGATATGTATTTGACTGCCGAAGCACACACAACCCTGGACGTTACGAACAATACAAACCACTCACCGGCCTTGATGCTCCCGTAATCAAATTCTTGGAGGACGACGGCGAGATTCTCACATTCCTTGATTCTGTATACAAGTTGGCTGATGCACACGTGACACGCTACATGGAACGTGGATTTACAAATTTGATGTTCTCTTTCGGCTGTACAGGTGGGCGACACCGCAGTGTATACTCTGCCCAACACCTGGCCGAGCATATACACCAAAAATTCGGCATAGAAGTACATATCTGTCATAGGGAGCAAGGCATTTCTGACACGCTTAATACCACCAAATAGCACATATCTGCAGACAGAAGGTGTACTTACAGAAAGGCGCTGACTGACGACAAACTGCGAGTTAAGTTTCTCTAAAAATATACTTGAGATATATTGTTATCCAATAATAAGCAGTAACTTTGCTTTAAGACATGCCTATGAATACAGCCGAAATGAACCATTTTCAAGACATTTATGACGCATTAGACCATGGCCAAACTGATGAAGCCATGCGACTTATCTGCCAAGAGCAACAAAAAACAGAGCATTCGGCAGAACTCTACTACTTGCAAGGTAAAGTATTCATGAAGCAGTCTGACTGGGGCAATGCCATTTCGTGTTTTCTAAAATCTGAAGATATTGAACCGGAAGGCCCCGCACGCCAATGCAGATTGATGCTGACAGAAATCATGGATTTCTACAACAAGGACATGTACAACCAATAACACATACACTCATGCCCCTGAAGTCGGGCAGGAATTTGATACATATAAATATGAGCAAAATGAAAGGAGCTCTTGTCATCGACACCAAACGGTGCAAGGGATGCGGACTATGCATTGTGGCATGTCCCACCCATACGCTCGAATTGTCAAAAAAAGAAGTCAACCATAAAGGCTATGCCTATTGCGAGGAAATAGCAGACACTTGCATTGGCTGCGCTTCGTGCGCCATTGTATGCCCCGACGGTTGCATTAGTGTTTATCGAACAAAAGAGTAGAATCAGGTATAAGAAAAGACTCACGCAAAACTATATATGTGTGCAGTCTGCCCTTGAAACATACTTCTATGAAAGAAGAAAACGAAGTACTCCTACTTAAGGGGAATGAAGCCATAGCACGCGCAGCCATACGCTGTGGGTGTGACGGATATTTTGGATACCCTATTACACCTCAAAGCGAGGTGCTTGAAACATTGGCAGAGTTAAAGCCTTGGGAAACTACCGGCATGGTGGTGTTGCAGGCTGAAAGCGAAGTAGCATCAATCAACATGCTATATGGCGGTGGCGGAAGCGGCAAACGCGTCATGACATCTTCATCATCACCTGGCGTAGCGCTGATGCAAGAGGGTATCAGCTATATGGCTGGCGCCGAAGTACCAGGACTGATTGTTAATGTGCAGCGCGGTGGTCCTGGTCTTGGCACCATTCAACCATCACAAAGCGACTACAACCAAGCAACAAGAGGCGGTGGCAATGGCGATTACAACGTAATTGTATTGGCACCTGCATCTGTACAGGAAATGGCAGACTTTGTTGACTTGGCTTTTGAACTCGCATTCCGGTACCGCAACCCTGCAATGATACTTTCTGATGGCGTTATCGGCCAGATGATGGAGAAAGTTGTGCTTCCCCCGTTCAAGCCTCGCCGTACTGAGGAAGAGATTGCCAAAGAGTGTCCTTGGGCCGCTAACGGACATGGACTGAAAACACGTGGCCCCCAAGTTATCACATCTCTTGAACTTGAGCCGTCAAAAATGGAAGCTAAAAACTTGCATTTGCAGCACAAATATCAAGAAATAAGAGACAAGGAGGTTCGATACGAATGTCAAAACATTGAAGACGCGGACTATGCTATTGTAGCTTTCGGTTCGGCAGCACGCATCTCACAAAAGGCAATGGAAAGTGCCCGCAAGCAAGGGCTTAAAGTGGGATTGTTCCGCCCCATAACCCTATGGCCTTTCCCCGAAAAGCAAATCAGGGAACTCAGCAAGAAGGTCAAAGGTATTTTGGTCGTTGAAATCAATGCAGGACAAATGATATTTGACGTGCGATGCGCAGTTGAAGGCAGAACGCCCGTTGAACATTATGGACGCTTGGGAGGCATTGTACCCGACCCAGACGAAATTATAGAAGCCTTGCGAAAGTTACAATAACAAGTGCCATACGCACCTTTAACAACGCTTTAATATGATCAATAACAACACACCTGGAAACGGGCATGACATATTGGAACAGCTGCGTCAGTCAAGACAGGCGCAACAAAAAAGGCGCATGACGCATAATCTATTTCTGAGAAACATTCTCAATAGCATTTTCATCATTGTGGCTTTGGTTGCCATGATTGGTATCTTGGTTGACAACACACGTACCATGCTGTGGTATAGTGTCGGTTTATTTGCTGTCATCATCAAAATGGTTGAAGTTGTATTAAGAATGCCCGGAATAAAGAAAAATAATTTTTCAGCCAGAAACTCATGACAAGAGAAGATATTATCAAACCAGAGAATTTGGTGTATAAAAAGCCAGAACTCCTGAACGACACGGACATGCACTACTGTCCTGGGTGTTCGCATGGCGTTGTTCACAAACTTGTGGCAGAAGTCATTGCAGAAATGGGCCTGGAAGAAAAGACAATAGGTATCAGCCCCGTTGGTTGTGCCGTTTTTGCCTACCGTTACATTGACATTGATTGGCAGGAAGCTGCACACGGACGCGCGCCAGCACTTGCCACAGCATGTAAGCGACTTTGGCCAGACCGTTTGGTGTTTACATATCAAGGAGATGGCGATTTAGCATGTATCGGAACTGCCGAAACAATTCATGCCCTCAATCGTGGCGAGAACATCACCATGATATTCATCAACAATGCCATCTATGGCATGACTGGTGGCCAAATGGCTCCCACCACCCTATTGGGCATGAAGACTGTTACTTGCCCGTACGGCCGTGACCCTAAATTGCATGGCTATCCACTCAACATTACAGACCTCGCTGCAAACCTTGAAGGCACAGCATATGTTACACGTCAAAGTGTACATAGCGTTGTCGCCATACGCAAAGCAAAGAAAGCTATTCGCCATGCATTTGAAAACTCAATGCAAGGCAAAGGTTCTAATTTAATCGAAATTGTATCTACCTGTTCTTCTGGTTGGAAGATGTCACCCGTCAAAGCCAATGAATGGATGGAAGACCACATGTTCGACTTTTACCACATTGGCGACCTGAAAGATAAATAAACAAGACACATGAAACAAGAAATTATTATATCTGGATTTGGTGGCCAAGGAGTGCTTTCAATGGGCAAAATTTTAGCTTATGCGGCACTTATGGAGGGCAAAGAAGTAACATGGATGCCTGCATACGGACCTGAGCAACGTGGTGGCACAGCAAACGTAACGGTCATCATCAGCGACGAGCCTATATCATCGCCCATACTCAGCACATACGATACGGCCATTCTGCTCAACCAACCCTCACTCGACAAGTTCCAACCCAAGGTTAAAAAAGGTGGTACTCTTATATACGACAGTTTTGGAATCATAGAAAAGCCTTCGCGCACAGACATCACCTCATGGCACATTCCTGCAATGGAATCTGCTGCCGAAATGTCTATGATGAAGTGCTTTAACATGTTCATCTTAGGAGGTTTTCTCAAAGTTCACCCAATCGTATCCATCGAGAGTGTAATGAAAGCCTTACGTAAGACACTGCCTGAGCGTCACCACAATCTGCTACCTATGAACGAGCAGGCCATTCTGAAGGGACGCGATATTATTTCGAAATAATAAAAAGGAGACCGTACTCCCCATATTAACCAAATAAAAAAACGATTATGGCAAACCGCAAACAACTCAAAAAGAGTATCAAAATGATCACTGGCGACCTCTTTGCCGATTGTGTGGCTTTAAGTATGTGCCAACAAGCAGACCGAACTGTGCTTGACGAACTTATGAAAGAGGTTATTGCCCTTCATGGTGAATATGTTGCACGCATCAGCCATACTGAAAAAGGATCTGAACGCGAATTTTATCGTAAGCTCAAACAAGAGTTTACCGATAAGGTTAACGACATTAATGCCCGCATCATAAAGGCATAAAGTCAAAACATAGTAGCGTTAGTCAAATGATTACCGATGTGCAAGTGTTTAACATCTGTATCAAAGCAGGTGTTGTAACACTTGCACATCTCGTTTGAGACAACTAATGGGTGGTTCTAATAATTCTGGAATAAGGAATTGTGCGCTCTCCGAAGTGTATTTTTGAAAGTTTGTTCGGTCATATAACCCGCTATGCTCCCTCACAACCTTTCAAAAATAAACTTCCGATAGAGTGCAAATCACATTTCAGAATAGCAGAACCCTAAAAACAGTTTTATAAGAACCACTCTAATACCAATTTTACATAAGAAAAATGCTCAAATCCATTTGCAAAACAATCCTGCACAGATGGTTAGGCTGGCGCATCGAAGTCACTGAACAGACGCCAGACAAATGCATTATTTGCGTGGCACCACATACAAGCAATTGGGATTTTATCATCGGAGAACTATACTACACTTCTATCGGATTGACCTCGAATTTCCTGATGAAAAAGGAATGGTTCTTTTGGCCATTTGGCCGATTGCTTAAGCGCATAGGGGGTATTCCTGTCGAGAGAAGCAAACATACGAGCATGACGGACCAGTTGGCCCAGAAAGCAAAAGAATCTTCTCATTTTTCACTTGCCATTACTCCCGAGGGTACAAGGTCTTTAGCCAAGCAGTGGAAAAGAGGTTTTTACTTTATCGCATTAAAGGCACAACTTCCTATTTTGCTTTACGCTATCGATTATCCCAACAAGCGCATTGTGTGCACAAAAACACTCCACCCATCTGGAAACGTTGATGCGGATATGCGCATCATCATGGAATATTATCGCCAGTTTGAAGGTAAACACCCCGAAAAATTTGTGGTTGAAGAAATCACCCAATAATTACGCTCCTGACTTCATCACTTTTTGTACCATTGAATGGCGCGTATTGAAAAACGCTGAGTTACGTCATTTAATTGGGTGACGCATTAACGAGTTCTAGTATTCGGCATCAAAAACGAGACCACTTTTTGGGACTCTTATTCTTTGTTCTTGCTGTCCAGTGAAACGTAAACATGAGAACGGATTCAATTATCCAACGCAACCTCTAATGAGACAAAAACAACGAAGATGAATTAAAATGTAAACAACGAGGGCAATCATTCCGATTGCCCTCGTTTCATCATATTCGATTTGCACCAGCCTGTCGTTGGGATTTAGATTCGTCAAGACGTTCTTGGATTTGTTTATTCATCATCTTATTGACAACGAACTTGCCAATCATCCAAATGATGAGATATACAAATGCAGTTGTGAAGTTGAATACATACCCAAGCAACAGGGATAGAACCCACAACCAAGTGTAATAGCGCTTTATTTTCTCCTTGCCTTTGACAAAATCGACTTCTTCTTGATTAACAGGGTAACTGTATCCTGTGCGCTGCCCCGTACCATCCATTAAGAAATAAAATTGGCCTCCTGCATATTTGTAATATACAAACCAGAAAGGTGCATACACATATTTACCCTTCGTGGTTAGATTAAAACTAGACGAGGCACGGAAATTGCGGATTTCCTGATTGCCTATTTGGTTAAGTGCTGCGTTTTTAGCAGTTTCCTCTACCATGTCCTTACCATGTTCCTGCCACACCAGTGTTTCGTCGGCATTGCGCTCCAATGTCATCATGTTCTCGTCATTGAAGTCAATCATACCATCGGCATACTCCTTAGACATCATTACGTCGTATGGAAACAAACTAGTAAATTGGCGTAACTCATCGGGAATCTCGTTACCTTCATTGGCCAGACAAAGGAAAGCAAAGTTACCTGCAGCATTACCATTCTGCGGACGCCATTTCTTTACTTCTTTTGTTGAGACGCTATTACTGCCAACTTTTACCTTCTGATCCATATACGATGACTCACAACTCCATGAGGCATTGTAAGTTCCCTCAAAGAGGTACATGGGGAGATAAGCCTGAATGACATCACCAGTACTGATTGCCTCAAAGATGTTTGTGGGAACATAGTCTTGATTTATCAGAGCATTCGTAAGGGCGTTCTCAAACGTCTGTTCATTGGTGGTAAAGGGAATGATACGCTCAGGAACAGGTACATCCTTGGGCTTAACAAGCGGGTTTACCATTTTGCTGTGGCAATAAGGACACTCAGCCATCAATTTGTTGGGATTGAACGTGTTGATGGGTCGTTTACACGACGGGCAGATGACTTGTTGAAGTCTCAATGTTGTTTCTTCAGCCATAATGAATAATTGATTAAAAGATTAGTAACTTATAAAATTAAGAAAGTCTTGCCATACGAATTGCTTGGTTACGATGTTTTATCGCTACTTGTATATTCTGAATCTGTTGTCCAAGTTGACTTGTATCGCCTTGCTCTACAAAAGAGCATAATGTATTGACAGCATTTTTCAGTTCCAGCTCAGCATCAAGTGCCTCAGGGAAACTTTCAAGTGAAATACTGCTCAAAGACTCATAGCAATTTGCCAGCTGTTTATGTAATGTAGGGTCGTTTACTTGTCGCATGGTTTCCTTCAGCTTCTCGGCTAAAGAGCGGATGTAAACCCTTTCATGACGTTGCTTAGCTAATGAGGCATTTGTTGCATCGTTTGCCAATACACTCATTAGTTGAAGAATCAGGAAAACGGCTAACAGTATTCCTTGAATGATGGCGGGCCACACAATGGAAATAGGGTTATAGGCATTATACCAAATGAATCCCAAGCCCATTGCCAATTCTGTAAAAAAGTAGAATAATGCTCGAAGATAGAGACTGGCAGAGAGAACGGTCTCTCCTTTTTCTGCATTACAGAAGAGCGGTGTAACCAATAGGCACAAGTATGCAGCATGAATAAACCCATAGCAAACCCATTCTGTGTCTGAACGTTCCGTTCCTCCCAGAAGGAAGAACAACACATTGAACACTATCAGAAAGATAAGTCCAATAACGAGTTTCAAGATATTTGACTTCATACGTTAATTATTTAGGATTATAACCGACTCATAATTTCAGCAACCTTTGCATCATACTGTTCTTGTTTAATCAGTCCAGCATCAAGCATTTGCTTCATTTTGGATAGTGATTCCATAGGATCTGGTTGTGCAGAAGCGGGGTGCTGCTGTGGAGCACCACCCGTGCCGAAACGCCCTTGCCCCCCAAATCCTTGTGATTGAGGTGGCTGTTGTATTTGAGGATTACTAAATGCCGTTGTGGCCATCTGGGCGAAGGCGTTGCCTGCAGCCATTCCCATGCCAAGCCCAGCCCCTGCACTGGCTATGCCGCCTGCACCAGGATTCACTGCAACATCTTTGAGAAGTTCCTGTTGAACGGCCTTGTCATAGCTGCCCGTATGCGCAGCTGCTATCAGTCTGTCAAGATACTTCTTCCGCTCGTCTGTCTCGTCAATATTCAAATTGTAGAATGAGAAATTGACCAGCTCCAAACCATAATCAACAAAAACTTCATCGAATCGAGGCTTCAAAACCGTAGCGAAATCCTCTAACTGGCTCGAAATAGCATTGATAGAACGTTGCATGGAAATACTTTCCAAAGTCTTTCCAACCACAGAACTGATTTTCTGTCCTATTTCAGCCTCAAACATAATTCCCAAATCAGCCACAGTATAAGTACTTTGGTCACCCATGAGGCGCATAAAAGCCCTTTTACTGGCATCATCATCTTCATTGATGTTGAAGCGAACACGGAAAGCAGCTGCACCGCGTATCAAAGTGGGAACACCTATAAAGCCCCCTCCAAGAAAGAAATCTTGGATTTCAATGGGTGTTGACGTCCCCCAGTCTATTTTCTGCTCGTTAGTCTGAACATGATACACTTGGCATGTGAACGTACTCATGCCACCCGTCAGCATATTGCGGATTCGACTCAACAGCGGATAGTTCTCTGTCTTTACCTCATGGCGTCCACTTGGTAGTGTACCATAAAATTCACCATTCTTGATGAAAATAGCCTGTTCGTTAGGAGCTACCGTAATCACCGAATTGGTATTAAAATCCTGTCTGGGGTCGAGATATATCAGCGTACCGGTATCATTTTGCCGCTGAATGGACTCCATTACGTTTTTGCTGCCTCCAGCAAAATTCGCTTCTTTCTCGTTTCTATGAAATAATCCCATAGTTGTTATGCTATTAGTTAAAAATTCACTTTATATAGTCATCGCCACTGAAGTCATGGCTGGAGTCAGTCATATCACCGCCATCGGTACCCATACCACCACCGTCGCCCATGCCACCACCGTAGTCATCATCGCCAGAGTAGTAACTGTCATCTCCGTGATCCCATGAATTCTCACATTCAGGGAAATACCCACCACCTTCTTCATCGTTGTCGTCATTGCTTTCACCACCGCCAGTAACGTCCCAATCAAAATCATTATCGTCTGAAAAATCGCTGTCAAAACGATCGTCGGCAGAAGAATCGTCTGACGAGTAATCAGGTCCGCTATCTGTGACGTCATCGCCCGATTCACTGGTGGAGTAATCGGGACCGACATCTGTG
>ERZ1034781.750-NODE-750-length-15672-cov-12.003458_pt1 | contig 15672 bp, 14 predicted proteins | sample MGYA00520700_ERZ1034781 | MGnify/ENA primary metagenome ERZ1034781 (study PRJEB33766, sample SAMN09781709) | gut metagenome | biome: gut microbiome | host: Homo sapiens | place: Madagascar | study: EMG produced TPA metagenomics assembly of the PRJNA485056 data...
GCACAGCAGGTCGATGCACTCAGGCTTGTTGTTCTCAATGCCGATGACGCACTTCGGGATGCCGACATACTTCAGGACAGCCTCAATGCCGCGGATGATATCATCGCTGCAATTCAGCATCTCCTGCGTGTCGCTGGTCAGCCACACTTCGCACTCGGAAGCGTTGATCAGCAGGGTATCCACCGGCGGCTTCGGCTGGAGCTTGACGTCGGTCGGGAAACCTGCGCCGCCCAGACCCACCAGACCACACTCCCGCACAGCGGCGAGGAAGCTGGCCTTATCGGTCACTTCCGGGGCCTTGACGGCGGGGTCAACGGTCTGCTTGCCATCGGTCTTGATGACGACGGAGTCGCACATCCGGCCATTGGACAGACGGAAGGGTTCCACGGCAGCAACGGTGCCGGAAACGCTGGAGTGGATATTGGCAGAGACGAAACCGCCAGCTTCGCCGATCTTGGTGCCGACGAAGACCTCGTCGCCCTTTTTGACCAAGGCTTTCGCCGGGGCGCCGATGTGCTGGCTCATCAGGATGCGTACCTGCGCGGGCAGAGGCATCGGAACTGGTTTGCTTGCAGCAGTTGCTTTGTCATGCGGCGTATGCGCGCCAAGCGCCGCACGTTTCAGCTTGTTCAACATGGACTTAAATCCCCCATTCTGACTTGAATTGCCGCCCCCGGCCCTCGTACAGGCGCACGGGTGCCCAAGACGGCAGCTGCTTAACACGCTTATTGTATCATTTTGTACCCGGAAGTTCAACGACAACTGAGCGAAAATGATGCAATTTCCTGAATTTTATTTGCCATTTTTGACGATTAGGCATAACTAACCCTTGATATTTTTGTAACGTTTCCCAAAAAATCCGGATGTTTGCCTTTCGGCGCAGAATATGTTATACTGGGTATCATAACGCAGGGGGAACCCCCGTGCACCCTTTTTACCCCGGTTTGCAATCACCCGCCAAGGAGGATAAAACGATGAAAATTCTCAAAGCTCTGCTTGCTGTGTTCACGTTCTTCGCTGCCGCGCTGACCTGCGCTCTGCTCTTTGTGCAGGACAAGCACGCCCCCCGCTATATCCAGATCTACACCGGCGAGCACGATTGAGCTGCCGCTTCCCGCCAGAATTTGCAGACAAATACAAAAGCCGCCGTGCAGCGTTCAAAACTGCACGGCGGCTCGTGTTTTATTTCAGAACGACCTCGTCGTTCTCGGCGTCCACGGTCAGGGTGGAGCCGGAGGCGAGGGTGCCGTCGATGATCTTTTCGGCGGCGGGGTCTTCCACCGCCTTGCGGATAACGCGGCGCAGGTCGCGGGCACCGAACTTGCCGCCTTGGCTCTTGGCCACGAGGGCGTGGAGCGCGGCGGGGGTGTAGCTGTAGCGGATGCCCTTGGCCTCCATGCTGGGCTTGTACTCGTCCAGCATCAGGGCGGCGATGCCCTCCAGCGTCTGCTGATCCAGCGGCTTGAAGGTGATGACCTCGTCCACGCGGCCAAGGAACTCCGGCCGCAGGAACTGGGCCAGCGCCTTGCGGGTCTTGTCCTCGCTGAGCTGGCTCTCGCTCTTGTTGAAGCCAAGCCCGCCGGTGGACTGGTCGCTGCTGCCCGCGTTGGAGGTCATGCAGATGACGGTGTTGGAGAAATCCACCGTCCGGCCCTGCGCGTCGTTGATCTTGCCTTCATCGAGGATCTGCAGCAGGATGTTCATGACGTCGGGGTGAGCCTTTTCGATCTCGTCGAAGAGCACGACGCTGTAGGGGCGGCGGCGGACTTTTTCGGTCAACTGACCGGCCTCCTCGTAGCCCACATAGCCCGGAGGCGAACCGATCATGCGGGAGACCGCATATTTCTCCATATACTCACTCATATCGAGGCGGATGAGGGGGTCCGGGCCGTCGAAGAGCTGGGCGGCCAGCTGCTTGACCAGCTCGGTCTTGCCGACGCCGGTGGGGCCGACGAAGATGAAGCTGGCGGGGCGGCGGCGGCCGGACAGGTCGGCCCTGCTGCGCTTGACGGCCTGTGCCACCAGATGCACGGCCTCATCCTGCCCGATGATCTTCTTTTTCAGCTCGGACTCAAGGCCCGCCAGCTTCGCGTACTCGGTCTCGCGGATCTTCACCGCCGGGATGCCGGTCCACAGCTCGATGACCTTGGCCACATTGTCCATGGTCACCTTGATCTCGCTGGCGGCGGCCTGTTTGGCGGGCAGCTCGCTTTCAAGCTGGGCCATCCGGGTCTTCCGCTCGGCCACCTGCTCGTAGTCGATGGGCTCGTTGACGTCGGTGTTGTCCATCTCGGCCTCTTCCTGCTTCAGGGCGTCCAGCTCCTTCTGCATGGTCAGGTACTCCGAGATGGCCGGGTGGGCCAGATTGCAGCACGCACAGGCCTCGTCCAGCAGGTCGATGGCCTTATCGGGCAGGTAGCGGTCGGTGATATACCGTTCACTCAGGGTGACGGCGGCGCTGAGCACATCGGCGGGCACCTGCACATGGTGGTGCTCCTCGTAGTAGTGCTTGATGCCGTTCATCACGGCCAGCGTATCGGAGACACTGGGCTCCTCGACCCGGACGGGCTGGAAGCGGCGTTCCAGCGCCTGATCCTTCTCGATATACTTGCGGTACTCGTTGAAGGTGGTGGCGCCGATGACTTGGATCTCCCCGCGGGAGAGGGCGGGCTTCAGGATGTTGCCCGCGTTCATGGCACCTTCGCTCTCACCGGCGGAGGTGATGGTGTGGATCTCGTCGATGAACAGGATGACGTTGCCCGCCGCCTTGACCTCACTCAGCAGACCCTTGACCCGCTGCTCGAACTGGCCGCGGAACTGGGTACCCGCCACAAGGCTGGTCAGGTCCAGCAGGTAGATCTCCTTTTCCTTCAGGCCCGCCGGGACGTCGCCCTTGGCGATCCGCTCCGCAATGCCCTCGGCGATGGCCGTCTTGCCGACACCGGCTTCGCCGATGAGGCAGGGGTTGTTCTTCTGGCGGCGGCTCAAGATCTGGATGGTGCGGTAAATTTCCCGGTCCCGCCCGATGATGTCATCCAGCTTGCCCTCCTTCGCCTTGCGGGTCAGGTTCTCGCAATAGGTATCCAGAAATTTGCGGCGGGGCGGCTTTTTGCCGTTCCTGCCGGGCTTTTTATCTCCCTTGGGGGCCTCCTGCGTGCCGCCGTTCATGCTCAGGGGGAAGGTCGCGCTGGAGCCGGGCATCAGGTCCTCGTCCCCGTCGTCGTCCTCCCGCGGCTGGCCCATGTTCATCATCATCGAGAACGGATCCATGGAGCCGGAGCCGTCGCCCAGCTCCTGCATCATGTTTTCCATCCGGTCCTCCATGTTGTCCATGTCCTCGTCCGACATGCCGAACTGCTTCATCAGGTCCTCCACGGGCTTGATGTGCAGTTCGCGGGCACAGTGTAAGCAGTACCCCTCATTTTTCATCTGGCCGTTCTCCATGCGCTGCACGAAGATGATGGCCGGACGCTTTTGGCATCGAATGCAGACCATAGTTCCTCCTTCAGTTCCGCCCCGTTACAGGAACGGGTTGAACAAATTGAATGCTTTATAATAAAGGCTGCCGCTCATCACCGTATCGTTGAGAACGGTGAGATTGCCGCCGGTGATGACGATGAGTGCCCAAACCACGCAGAGCACCAGATAGATGTCCACGAGGCTGGCCAGTGCGCCAACGCTCCAGCCAAGCCCGTGGTTGACGGCCCCGATGACCGGGAGCTTGTTCACCAGCCCCAGCACCGTGACCAGCAGACTGACGAGCATCCGCAGCAGGGCGAATGCCACGAAGAACAGCACCAGCGAGATGACGGGCGTCAGCAGCGGAGCCAGCACTTTCTGGACGATGACATCCGCCAGCACCACGGCGTTGTCGTTGAGCACCGCCGAGATGGAGCGCTCGCACGCCTCCACGATGGATGCGCGGAAGCTCTCCGGCAGAAAGCCCGCGTACTTGGCCGCGATGCCGGAAAGGCTGACCGCCCCTTCGGCGGAGATGCTGGCCGCGATCTGGTCGCGGAAACTGTTCGCAAAAAACTGCTCGAACACCTGCCCGGCTGCCCAGCCGGAAAACTGCCGGGCCCCGAACAGGCTGACAAGGTTGCCCGTCAGCTGCACGACCGCCGCCAGAAACCCCTTACGGGCATAGCGGACCGCCAGCAGCAGCCAGACCACCGTACAGATGATATCAAAAATAAATGACGGATTCTTGAACATATCGTATGATCCTTGTTATTTCTGCGGCACTTCCAGCGCCTGCGCGGTGTTGCCGCTGAAGAGCAGCAGCTCCTTGGTATCGGCCAGCAGCGCTTGGGGCTTGGCTGCGAGGGTCTGGCTCCACTGCTGTTCGCCGGAGGTGTTGTAACACTCCACCCCGCTGTCGCTGAGCAGGTAGAACAGGCTCCCCGCCCGGACGATGGAATTGGCCGAGGACACCGTGCCGCTGAACTGGACATTCAGGCTCTTATCCAGCAGCACCGCCTGATGCAGCTGGCCGGAACCCAGCAGCAGGGCCACATTCCCCGCCGCGTCCACCGAAAGATCCTTCAGGGTGTTTCCCGCAAATTCGTAAGCTGCGCGCTCGCCGCCGCCCGCATTGTAAAGGACGGCGCGGGAGTCGTAGACCGCCAAGATCGTGGAGGCCGAGGTCCACCCCAGCCACTGCGGCACGCCGCTCTGGTTGGCAAGGCTCACGGGGTCGCCCGACGCCAGATTGACGAGGTAGAGGTTCGTCATCATCTGTCCGCCGCCCGCCGTGACCGCTGCCGCCGCCAGCTTCCGCCCGTCGGGGGAAAAAGCCATCCGCAGCGGGGTGCCGTCGTTGGAGCTCATGCTCCAGCTCAGCACCTGCTCCATGTTGGAGTTGTAGATGAGCAGCTCTGCCATGGCGCTGACGTCCTCGGTGACCACGGCCAGATTGCCGTTGTCCGCCATGGCGCAGAGGAAGATGCTGTTCTCCAGCTGCTTTGTGTAAAGTTTCTGGGTGCGGCTCTCCACCCGCAGCTCATTGCCGGAGCGGTTGTAGAGCACAAAGCGATTCTTCCCCGCTGCCAGTGCCGGGCGGGCGTAGCCGCTCTGGATGCTGTTCAGCTTTTTGCCGCTGCGGGAGTAGACGACGCAGCCCTCCTTGCCCAGCTCGACGAAGCTGCCGGTCAGCGATTCCACCTGCGTCACTTCCGAGACACCGGTCTGCTGCGGCCAGCCCGCGCCGGGCAAAAGGGCGATGCGGGCCGTGTCGATGAAATCTTTCGCCATCGCCACCGAGCTGCCCACAAGGCCGGTGGCGAACAGCACGATGCCCGTCAGCAGCACCAGCAGCACCGCCGTGCGGCGGATGCGCTTATTGCGCGCCCTCTGCCGTGCCTGTTCGAGGTATTCGACGCGCCCCGCCGAAAGCGGTTCGTCGTTTTCTGCACGACTGCGAGTAAATTTCCTCATTGGTTTCGCCTCTCAGTTATAATTCACGCACTTCAAAAACAGCCCCTGTGCGGGCAGGGTAGGCCCCGCCTTGCTGCGGTCGCGGCTGGCGAGGATGGCGGGCACCGTTTCGGGGTCCAGCCGCCCGGCCCCGGCCTCGCACAAGGTCCCGGCAAGGATACGCACCATATTGTAAAGGTAGCCATCCGCCGTCACAGTGATCTCCAATTCGTCACCTTTCCGCACAACATTACAATCTGTAATGGTGCGGACGGTGTCGCCGTGGGCCGCAGCCGAGCTGCCCGCCGCGCAAAGGGCCAGAAAATCGTGCTTCCCGACGAAGAGCCGGGCCGCTTGCTGCATCTTTGCCTCATCCAGCCGCCGGGGCACGCGGGTGTAGTACTTCGCGTCGAAGGGCGAATCGATGGGGCTGTTGTGGATGCGGTAGAGGTAGGTCTTGGTGTGGGCCGCGTACCGGGCGTGAAAATCCTCCGGCACGATGCGGGCCGACAGCACCCGGATATCCGGCGGCAGATGCTGGTTGAGGGCCAGCGGCAGCTTTTCCGGCGGGATGCGGGTGTCGGCGTGGAAGTTCAGCGCGAACCCCAGCGCGTGCACCCCGGCGTCGGTGCGGCTGCAGCCCTTGATGTCGGGCCGGGTGCCCAGCACGGCTTCCAGCCCATCCTGAAAGGTCTGGGCTACGCTCCGCCCGTTGGGCTGGACCTGAAAACCGCAGTAATTGGTGCCGTCGTAGGATAGAATGAGTAGGTAGTTCATGGATACTCCTTCCGTCATCGCTGCGCGATGCCACCTCCCTCTAGGAGGGAGGCTTCACAGCTTTCCGGTACGCTAAGGCTCCCTCACCGAGGGAGCTGTCTGCGAAGCAGACTGAGGGAGTTCTTAAAAATTCGGGAACACCAGCCGGGAGGACAGGATCACCACAAAGCAGACGATGCAGACGGCAAGGTCGATGTAATCCTGCTTGGTGCAGCGCAGCACCTTCAGGCGGGTGCGGCCGTCGCCGCCGCGGTAGCAGCGGCACTCCATGGCCATGGCCAGCTCGTCGGCGCGGCGGAAAGCCGAGATGAACAGCGGGATCAGCACCGGAACCAGCGCCTTGACCCGCTCGGTCATGGTGCCGCTGTCCAGCATGGCGCCGCGGGCCTTCTGGGCGTTCATGATCTTGTCGGTCTCCTCGATCAGGGTCGGGATGAACCGCAGGGCGATGCTCATCATCATGGCCAGCTCATGCACCGGGAAGTGGAGCTTGCCCAAGGGCTTGAGCAGCTGCTCGATGGCATCGGTCAGCACAATGGGGCTGGTGGTGTAGGTCAGCAGACTGGTGCCCGCGATTAGCGCCATGACGCGCACTGCCATCAGCACGGCGTAACGCACGCCCTCGGCGTAGATGTTCAGGACCCAGAAATGCACCAGCGGCTCCCCTTCGCCGGAGACGAAGAAGAGGTTGAGCACCGCTGTAAAAATGATGATGGGCAGAATGGGCTTCAGGCTCTTCAGGATCATCTTGAAGGGGATCTTCGCCACGGCGTACATCGCCGCGAGGAAGAGGATGGACAGCGTCAGGCCCAAGGGGTTGGACGCCGCGAAGAGCAGGATGATATAAACGATGGTCAAAACCAGCTTGAGCCGGGGGTCAAACCGGTGCACAAGGCTGCTGCCCGGAAAGTGCTGGCCGATGGTGATATCTCTCAGCATTCGGACACGCCCCCTTTCACGCCCTCTTCACGGGGCAGGATGAGGCTCTCGCCCGCGTCCCGCCGCTTCTTGGCCTCCAAGATCATCTTGACGGCGTAGGGCACGGTGTACACGTCCGCCGGGACGTCCACGCCCATCTCCCGCAGCTTGAGGAAAATTTTCGTCACCTGCGGCACGCTCAGGCCCAGCTCCAGCAGCTCCGGAGCACGGGCAAAGACGTTCTCCACCGTGTCGTACATCGCGACTTTTTTATTGGACATGACCAGCACCCGGTTGGCGTACTTGGCAATGTCCTCCATGCTGTGCGAGACCAGCAGCACGGTGGTGCCGGTCTTTTTGTGGTAGTCCTTCACTTCGGACAAAATTTCATCCCGGCCTTCGGGGTCGAGGCCAGCAGCGGGCTCGTCCAGCACAAGGATGCGGGGCTTCATCGCCATGACGCCCGCCACGGCGACGCGGCGCTTCTGGCCGCCGGACAGCTCAAAGGGGCTGCGCTCCAGCAGCGCTTCGTCCAAGCCGACGAACTCCGCCGCCTCATGGACGCGGCGGTCGATCTCGGCGTCATCCAGCCCCATGTTCTTAGGGCCGAAGGCGATGTCTTTATAACAGGTCTCCTCAAAGAGCTGGTATTCCGGATACTGGAACACCAGCCCCGTCAGGAAACGGAAATCGCGGATCTTTTCCGGCTCGGCCCACAGGTCGCGGCCATCAATGAAAATTTTGCCGCTGGTGGGCTTGTTCAGGCCGTTCATGTGGGTGATGAGGGTGCTCTTGCCGGAGCCGGTGGCCCCGATGATGCCCACGAAATCGCCCTCTTCCACCTCGAAGCTCACATCGTCCAGTGCGGTGACGGCGTTGGGCATACCGGGGTTATAGACATAGCTCAGGTGCTCTACTTTGATGATGCTTCCCATTTCGTCCGCCCTCCTCACTGCAGCAGCTCATACAGAGCCTGTGCGCATTCGCCGGTGTCGATGATGCCTTCGGGCATGGGGATGCCGGCCTTGACCAGCTCATCCCGCAGCTCAGCCGCTTGGGGCACATCCAGCCGCAGGGCGCGGACCTTCTCGGTCTGGCTGAACACCTCTTTCGGGGTGCCCTCCATGACCACATTGCCCTTGCTCATCACCAACACCCGGTCGGCCTGTGCGGCCTCTTCCATGTAGTGCGTGATGGCGACCACCGTGATGCCCATATCCTGATTCAGGTGGTGGATGGTCTGCATCACCTGCTCGCGGCCCCGCGGGTCCAGCATGGCGGTGGCCTCGTCCAAGATCAGGCAGTCGGGCCGCATGGCGACCACGCCCGCAATGGCGACGCGCTGCTTCTGGCCGCCGGAGAGGTTGTGAGGAGCGCGCTCCCGGTACTCGTAGATGCCCGCCATCTTCATGGCGTCGTCCACGCGGCGGCGCATCTCTTCGGGCGGGACGCCGAGATTTTCCAGCGCAAAGGCCACATCTTCCTCCACCACGGTGGCGACGATCTGGTTGTCCGGGCTCTGGAACACCATGCCGACCTTCTGGCGGATATCGTAAATTTTGTCCTCGTCCTTGGTGTCCATCCCCTCCACCATCACGGTGCCGCTTTCGGGCAGAAGGATGGCGTTGAAGTGCTTGGCCAAGGTGGATTTGCCGCAGCCGTTCGCGCCCAGAACGGCCACGAACTCGCCGCGCCGGACCCCCACCGATACGCCGTTCAGGGCGTAGACCGGCTTTTCCGGGTCGTAGCGAAATTTCAAATCATTCGCTGTCAGGATCGTTTCTTTCATTTGTGTTTTCTCTTTCCGGTGGTGCGCCTTCCCAAAAGGCTGTACCCCATTCTCAGAACTCCCTCAGTCTGCTTCGCAGCCAGCCCCCTCGGCGAGGGGGCCTTTTTGCCTCCCTCTGAGAGGGAGGTGGCATCGCAAAGCGATGCCGGAAGGAGTTAGTTTTCTTCCCAGATCGCGGTCGCGCCGCAGGGCACGACGCCGCCGGTGGCGGAGACGGGCAGACCGATCTCGTCGCAGCTGGTCTTGCCGCCGAAGCGGGGCACCAGCGTCGTTTTGAGCATATACTCCATGACGGCGGGCGACAGGCCGGTGGTGTAGCTGTTGACCGCGAAGAAGAGGGGCGTGTCGCTCAGCACCTCTTCGCACTGGCTGATGAGGTCGTAGATGCAGTCTTCCAGCTTCCAGATCTCGCCGCCGGGGCCGCGGCCATAGCTCGGCGGGTCCATGATGATGCCGTCGTAGGTGTTGCCGCGCCGCTTTTCGCGGGCGACGAACTTGGCGCAGTCGTCCACCAGCCAGCGGATCGGCCGGTCTGCAAGGCCGCTGGCGGCGGCGTTGTCCTTGCCCCACGCCACGATGCCCTTGGAGGCGTCCACATGGCAGACGGTGGCCCCCGCCGCGGCACAGGCCAGCGTTGCGCCGCCGGTGTAGCCGAAGAGGTTCAGCACCTTGACGGGCCGGCCCGCCGCGCGGATCTTCTGAGCGTACCACGCCCAGTTGACGGCCTGTTCCGGGAACACGCCGGTGTGCTTGAAGCCGGTGGGGCTGACGATGAGGGTCAGCTTGTCCTCCCCTTCGCCGCAGGAAATTTTCCATTTTTCGGGCAGACGGCGGCGGTACTCCCACTCGCCGCCGCCCTGATTGGAGCGGTGGTAGATGGCGTCCGCCTTGGCCCAGAGCGGGCTCTGCTGGGGCGTCTTCCAGACCACCTGCGGGTCGGGCCGGACCAGCAGCGTCTCGCCCCAGCGCTCCAAACGGTTGCCGCCGGTGGCATCCAGCAGCTCATAATCCTTCCATGTATCTGCGGGGCGCATAAGCGTCCTCCTTTCTCGTCAAAACAGGCTCTGCTGGCCGTTGTCCTCCGGCGAGGCGGACTCCGGGGCCTTCAGGCCAAGGTGTTCGTAAGCAAGCCGGGTGGCGCAGCGGCCCCGCGGCGTGCGGGTCAAAAAGCCCATCTGCATCAGGTAAGGCTCGCAGAGGTCTTCCAGCGTGACGGCTTCCTCGCCGAGGGCCGCCGCCAGCGTTTCCAGACCCACCGGGCCGCCGTTGTACATCTCGATGATGGCGCGGAGAAGGCTGCGATCCAGCTCGTCCAGACCCAGCGCGTCCACGTCCATCCGCTTCAGGCTCATCAGGGAAACGTCCCGGTCGATGACGCCGTCGCCCAACACGGTGGCAAAATCGCGCACCCGCTTGAGGAAGCGGTTCGCCACGCGGGGGGTGCCGCGGCTGCACTTGGCCAGCTCGTAAGCGCCCTCCGGGGTAATGGGCTGATCGAGGATGCCCGCCGACCGCTGGATGATGCGGGACAGCTCATCGGGGCTGTAGAGTTCCAGCTTGAGCAGCACACCGAAGCGGTCGCGCAGGGGGCCGGTGATCTGGCCCGCGCGGGTGGTGGCACCCACGAGGGTGAAGCGCGGCAGGTTGATGCGGATGCTCTGGGCGCTGGGGCCCTTGCCGATCATGATGTCCAGCGCGTAGTCTTCCAGCGCCGGGTAGAGCACCTCTTCCACCTGCCGGGACAGGCGGTGGATCTCGTCGATGAAGAGCACATCGCCCTCCTGCAGATTGGTCAGCAGGGCGGCAAGGTCGCCGGGCTTCTCGATGGCGGGGCCGCTGGTGATGCGGATCTGGACTCCCATCTCGTTGGCGATGATGCCCGCCAGCGTGGTTTTGCCAAGGCCCGGCGGGCCGTAGAGCAGGATGTGGTCCATGGGCTCGCCGCGGCGCTTGGCCGCTTCCAAGTAGATCTTCAGGTTCTGCTTGACCTTTTCCTGCCCGATGTAGTCTTCCAAATGCTGCGGGCGGAGGCTGTTTTCCTCGTTGTCGGCCGTTGTCAGGCCCGGCTGCATCATTTTTGCGCCATAGAGCGCGGTTTCGTCCTGCATGGATTACCTCCTGCCCGCCATGCCCCGCAGGGCCAGCTTGATGATCTCTTCCACCGGAAGGGTGTTGTCGATTTTCGAAACGGCCAGCGCGGCCTCGCTCTGGCTGTAGCCCAGCGAGACGAGGGCTGCAATGGCCTGTCCGGCCCCCTGCGCGGCGGGGGCATCCGATGCGGCACCGGCCACATCCTCCAAGTTGATGCCCTCCACAAAGCCCTTGGCGACCTTGTCCTTCAGCTCCAGCACGATGCGCTGGGCCAGTTTCGGCCCCACGCCGGAGGCCGCCTTGAAGGCCTTGTGATCCCCCGCCGAGATGGCCAGCGCCACCCGGTCCGGCTCCATGACGCTCAGGATCGCAAGGCCCACCTTCGGCCCCACGCCCGAAACTGCCGTCAGCATCTCAAAGCACGCCTGCTGCTCTTCCGTCGCAAAACCGTACAGGCTGACGTCGTTTTCGGTCACGCTCATCACGGTGTAGAGGGTCGTTTCCTTCCCCACGCCGGGCAGCGCACCGGCCACGCTGGCCGGGCACTGGGCGTAATAGCCCACCCCGCCGCAGCTGAGCACCACGGCGTTCAGGGTCTTTTTGATGACTTTTCCATTTAAACAGTAGATCATAAAGTGTTTTCCCTTTTCGGTCAGCTTCTCCCCTGTCCAACCTCTCCGTCATTGCTTCGCTATGCCAAGGCCTCCCCTACTAGGAAAGACTCCCTCCGGCCGGAGGGAGATGTCGCGCAAGCGACAAAGGGTAGACGACTGTCGAACGAAGTGAGACTGAGAGGTTGTACAAAGGGAAACCTTCCCTTATACACGAATCATAACAACTAAATCGGCCCTACGCCCCTTCTTGCAAAGCGGTTGAGCTGGTTGCCGTTGGTGTGGCAGAACGTGATGGCCATGGCCAGCGCGTCGGCGGTGTCGTCGGGTTTAGGGACGGCGGGCAGATGCAGCAGGATGCGGGTCATCTCCTGCACCTGCTTCTTCACGGCCTTGCCGTAGCCGGTCACGGCCTGTTTCACCTGCATGGGGGTGTATTCGTAGATGGGCAGCCCCGCCTGTGCCGCCGCCAGCAAAATGACGCCGCGCGCCTCGGCCACGCCGATGACGGTGGTCTGGTTGTGCTGGTAGAACAGTTTCTCGATGGCCAGCACCTCCGGCTTGGTCCGCTGGATGACTTCCTTGACGCCGGTGTACACCTCGTCGAGCCGCCGCTCGAACGGCACCCCCGCGTCGGTGCAGACCGCGCCGAAATCCACCGGTGTGAACCGGTTTCCCGCATAGTCCAAAACGCCCCATCCCACGATGGCATAACCGGGGTCGATGCCCAAAACTCTCATTCTGCGATACCTTTCCTATTATAATCAATGTATTATACCACAATCTGTCCCCCAGAGCAACGGAGAACCCCGCCCGCAGTTGACAAAATCTCGCGCCCTGCGGCCAAAATCCGCTCTTCTCCCCGCTGCCGCCAAAAAAGTTTTCAAAAAATTTCAAAAAATGCTTGCTTTTTGCCGCAGAGTATGGTAACATAATCAAGCCGATTGCGGCACAAACAAAATATGGACGGTTAGCTCAGCTGGTAGAGCATCTGCTTGACGTGCAGGAGGTCACAGGTTCGAGTCCTGTACCGTCCACTTGTTAGAGAGAGTCTCCAACGCAGGTTGGTGGCTCTCTTTTTTGTTCTGCCTCTGACCCACGTCCGAGCAAAGTGGACGGTACAGGACTCGAAAAGCACGTGCCGAAGCGCAGCGAAGGCAATCAAAGCCCCAGTGGGGCTTTGATTAGTGCGCGGTTCCTAGACCTGTAGGAATGTCTACCAAGAAAGATGCCGCTGCCGGAGCACCTCCCCCACTAACGTACGTTGGAGCGGCTCCCCTCCCCCGGCGCAAACTCTAGTCAAAACAGCAGCCCCGAACAGCAAGCAAAGGCAGGGTATCCCCATGAGGGTGGTATCCCGCCTTTTGCTATTTTTAACCGCGTATGGTATACTCAGCCTAGTTCAACAAATCGGAATTTAGAGGAGGCAATGCAATGGATATTTCCTATAATTGTGAAAATCAAAAATTTAATTATAGAGTATGTGCCATGATAATCGCGGAAAATAAAATTTTAGCGATGCACGATGAACGTTCACCCTATTTTTATCTTCCGGGTGGAAGAGTTAAGATGGGTGAAACTGCTGAGCAAGCAGTGGTTCGGGAAGTTCAGGAAGAACTTGGTGTAACTCCAAAGATTACACGTCCATTATGGCTCAATCAGGCTTTTTTTACCGAAGATGTGGATAATCTACATTATCATGAACTGTGTATTTATTTTCTGGTGGATATTTCAGAGACAACTCTACTGGAAAGAGGAAACGTCTTTACTCTGACAGAAGGAAAGCATATCCATACTTTTGAATGGCTGGAGTTTGATAGATTGAAAGATGAATATTTTTATCCGCTTTTCCTGAAAAAAGCGATTTACGATCTTCCCGATGAATTCACCCTTCGCACGGAATTAGAGTAACAAATTCCAGTTTGCCCTACTCGTTCCCAGCAGGGTTTGGGGCTCCGCACACCCCAGCAAGAATCGGATGAAACTCTGTCGTGGCTGAACACCTCCTCCACAAACGTGCGTTGGCGCATCGGAAGTCCTGCCTTGCTGTGCCGGACCTGACAGCACAAAGCCCCTTTCCGTTTTTGCGCGGAAAGGGGCTTATTTTATACTCTATGCTTATTTGCACCACTGGGCAAACTCGTCGTCAGTGCACTTGACGTAATGGCTGCCCTCCACATGGTGGCTGGTGCCCTTGGTGTAGTCGATGCCGGAGGTGGCGTAGTCGTAGGTCTCGGCCACGCGGCGCTTTTCCACCACCGGGTTCGGCAGAGGGATGGCCGACAGCAGACTCCGGGTGTAGGGGTGGATGGGATGCTCGAAGATCTCCTCGGTGGTGCCGGTCTCTAGCAGGTGCCCCAGATGGAGCACGCCGATGCGGTCCGAGATGTACTTGACCATGGACAGGTCGTGGGCAATGAACAGGTAGGCTGTGCCGGTCTCCTGCTGGATGTCCTTCATCAGGTTGACCACCTGTGCCTGAATGGACACGTCCAGCGCCGAGATGCACTCGTCGGCGATGATGAGCTTCGGGTTCATGATGAGGGCGCGGGCAATGCCGACGCGCTGGCGCTGGCCGCCGGAGAACTGGTGGGGGTAGCGCTCGGCGTGCTCCGGCGCAAGGCCGACCTTCGCGAGGATCTTCTCCACCTTTTCGCGGCGCTCGCCCTGCGTTTTGTACATGTGGTGGATGTCCAGCCCTTCGCCGATGATGTCCTCCACCTTTTTGCGGGGGTTCAGAGAGGCCATCGGGTCTTGGAAGATCATCTGCATCTGGGTGCGCAGGGTGCTGTTCTGGGTGTGGGACAGGTGCCCGCTGATGTCCTGCCCGTCGAAGGTGATCTTGCCCGCAGTGGGATCGTACAGGCGGATGATGCTGCGGCCGATGGTGGACTTGCCCGAACCGGACTCGCCCACCAGACCGTAGGTCTCGCCGGGGTAAATTTCAAAGCTGACGTCGTCCACGGCCTTGACCGTGAAGCTCTTGTTGACGCGGAAATATTGCTTCAGCCCCTCGACCTTCAGCAGCGGGGCCGTTGTATGCTCTGCCATTTATTCCGCCTCCTCGATCTTTTTTGCTTCCGTGCGCATCCGGGCGATCCGCTCCTTGAGTTCCGGCGGCATCTCCACCTTGGGTGCGCGGGGGTCCAGCAGCCATGTGGCCGCGTAGTGGGTATCGCTGAGCTTGAACATGGGAGGCTCGACCTTGTCGTCGATGTTCAGCGCGAAGCGGTTGCGGGGCGCAAAGGCGTCGCCGGGCTTCTCATGCAGCAGGTTCGGCGGCGAACCGGGGATGGTGTACAGGCGGTCGTCGGCGGTATCGAGGTCGGGCATGGCCGACAGCAGACCCCACGTGTAGGGGTGCTTGGGGTCGTAGAAAATTTCATCGATGGTGCCGGTCTCGACGATCTTGCCCGCGTACATGACATCCACGTAATCGGCCACCTTGGCCACAACACCGAGGTCGTGGGTGATGTAGATGACCGAAATGCCGCGCTCCTTCTGGATGCTGCGGATCAGCTCCAGAATCTTGGCTTGGATGGTGACATCCAGCGCGGTGGTAGGCTCATCGCAGATGAGCAGGTCGGGGTCGCAGGAAAGGGCGATGGCGATGACCACACGCTGCCGCATACCGCCGGACAGCTGGTGGGGGTAGTTCTTCATCCGCTTTTCGGCGTCGGTGATGCCGACCTCCTCCAGCAGCTCCAGCGCCTTTTTGTAGGCTTCGGCTTTGGGCATTTTGAAGTGCCAGAGCATTCCTTCCATGATCTGCTTGCCGATGGGCATGGTCGGGTCGAGGCTGGTCATGGGGTCTTGGAAGACCATGGCGATCCGCTTGCCGTTGATGTGGCGGCGGATCCACTTTTTATCCTTTTGCAGCAGATCCACGGTCTCCGGGCTGCCGTCGGCGTGGTGGTAGCTGAACTGGATGGAGCCGCTGTTGACGGTGGCATTCTTGGCCAGAATGCCCATGGCGGCCTTCATGGTGACCGACTTGCCGGAGCCGGACTCGCCCACCAGCGCCACCGTCTCGCCCTTGTACAGGTCGATGTTCACGCCGCGGATGGCGTG
>ERZ1034781.762-NODE-762-length-15522-cov-5.095817_pt1 | contig 15522 bp, 17 predicted proteins | sample MGYA00520700_ERZ1034781 | MGnify/ENA primary metagenome ERZ1034781 (study PRJEB33766, sample SAMN09781709) | gut metagenome | biome: gut microbiome | host: Homo sapiens | place: Madagascar | study: EMG produced TPA metagenomics assembly of the PRJNA485056 data set...
CTACATCTCATCTTATTTTTCATTCAACAACCTTACAAATTCTTTTGGCATCGGAATGATGATCTGCAATGTAAAAATATTCTTTTCCTGACTTGCCACTAACGTACCGCCATATTTTTCTGTCAGATGCTTCATACTTTTCATTCCAAATCCATGATAAGCCCGGTTTCTGTGCTTTGTCGAAAGTGGCAATCCATCTTTAAACTGCAGTTCTCTGTCTACATAATTATTTGTCTGAATACAAAGGAAATCATTTTTCGAAGATATCGTGAGACTGACTACCCTTTTTTCTACATCCTGATACTTACTCACCGCTTCAATCGCATTATCCAGTGCATTTCCAAGAAGTGCATAGATATCCATGACACTCATAAAGTCCATATGTACCGCATCTGCAATACACGTTAATGTGATCTGGTGTTTCTCACAATACAGACTCTTCTCAGATAAAATGGTGTTCAAAACCTCATTTTCCGTTTCCACCACATGATCATAAATCATAATGGAATCCTCGACTTCATCAATGTACTGCTGCATATTTTCATAATCTGCATGCTTTAGTGCCTGAATCTGATGTTTTAAATCATGGCATTTATGATTGATAATCTCAATATTTTCCTTCGAAAGCTGATACTGCTTCTGTCTCTCATATAAAAGCTGTTTTATGATCTCCTTCTCACGGCTTAATGTATTGATGCGGAACGAACTATACTGTACGATCAGAATCAGGGTACATATAAAAAAGTCCATGCACGCGCCAAGATAATTGAATGCTGCACCTTTTTTTCGGAAATCTTCCCGGAACACGCTCTGGCAGGTAAAAGTTCCGCACATAAGCACGATCAATAATACCAAAAACAGACCGATCGTTTCTTTGCTGTCCTCATACATTTTTCCCTCACATGCTCTTAGTTTGGCAGCAAAAATATGCATAACAAATACATACCATAGCAAACACGTGAGCAACGAGACAATGATATACAACAGAAGATTTTCTCTCAGATAACTCCAGATCCCAAGTGCAAGAACTTCATTTACAACTATGTATTCTATGTGCATCGTTGCGTATCCGGAAATACTGATAAAAAGCATATCACTTACGGTGATCTCAAAGCATACCTTCACAAAAAGCATCGAAAGAAAAAGAAGTCCGATGTACCAGATAAGTGAAATAAAACCTGTCAGCAGCTTATCTTCATATCCAGCTACATACTCACGTATAAAAATATATAAAACCGACAGCAGACAAAGTAGTATACCACCTGCAGTGAACAGCGAAGCAAATCCTTTTTTCTTCTTTGCAAAAAAATACGCAAACATATATTCCGCAGTCAGCAACTCTACGATATACCGCAGTTCCTCAAAAACATTCAATCCACTCATCCCTGCATACCTCCGATATAACGTGCAAACTGATCCATGAACTCACTTTTCTTGCTGCGGCTGATTACAAGCTCCGTACCTGCAACCGTCACATTATTGCCAGTAACTGACTGCACATATTTTAAATTGACCAGATATCCATGACTGCATCTCGCAAAATGATATTTTAAAAACTGTTCTTCTGTCTCTTTCATCACGCCTCTCGCCATATAATCTCCCCGCGCCGTATGGTAAACAAGATAATGTCTGATTACTTCAATATAATAAATATCTGAAACAGACAGATGTACCACTCCGTCTTTTGTGGCGATTTTCACATTTGCGTCTTCATTTCTTGCCACATATCTTAGTGCTTTTTGCAGCTTCATGGCAAAATCTGCATAACTTAATGGCTTTAATACATAATCAACCGCTTCCACCTCGTAGCCATGGATTGCATATTGTGCCATATTGGTAATAAACATTATCACTACATTTCCATCCATGCGCCTCAATTCTTTTGCGGTCTCGATTCCATTTAATCCCGGCATTTCAACATCCAGAAAAACGAGATCATAGTCTTTCGTATAATTTTCTAAAAAATCCTGTGGATTATGAAACACACTGACCTGAATTTCAAAATGGTATTCCAAGGTAAATTGGTCAATATATTTTTTGATCAAATCGGTTGCTTTCTTTTCATCATCTACAATGGCAATTTTCATTGTCTGCTATACCTTTCCCAATCACAATAAAGACATAGATTGCTCTATGCCTTCATTGTAATCTTTTTATTCTTCTATTTCTACTGTAACTGCATTTTTCAGCCATTTACGGTACTTGATATATGCAATCACCGCAAACAATGCTGCACATCCATAGAATATGATCTGTGTACTGATATAAGTAAGTCCCCACCAGTCAAATCCTGCTCTCGCAGCGATCTCACGTTTTCCGGCTGCATCTGCGATCGTAAACAGAATATTTTTGCAGGACTGCTTCATAGCGCTGATTCCTTCGTCCGTCTGTGCAACGTCCGCATCCACTTCTCTCGAAGCATTGCTTAAAATAAGGTCTGTTCCTGCCATGATCGCCTTTGTCGGATTCATCCATGTTCCACAGTAATTGTCTGTTACAACCATTCCGGTAAATCCCCACTCATCTCTTACAACTATTGTCATAAGATTGTAGTCACCACCACACCATTTTCCTTCAAACCACATGTAAGAAGCCATCAGTCCGGTTGCTCCTCCGTCTTTTACAGCAAGTTCGAATGGTTTTAAGTATATTTCCCTTGCTGTCTGCTCACTCATCCAGCAGTTTTCCTTATTCGTGCGGTTTGCCTCCTGGTCATTGAATGCAAAATGCTTTACATAGACATAAAGACCTCTGGATAACGCACCTTCTACCATATTGGCACACATCACGCCTGACAGATAACTGTCTTCTGAATAATACTCAGGATTACGTCCACTGAAGGATGACCGATGCAGGTTTGCTCCAGGTGCATACCATCCGGAAACTCCGGTTGCATTTCCTTCATTTCCAACAGTCTGTCCGTAACGGTTTACAAGCTCTTTGTTCCATGTGGATGCCACAACTACTTCACTGCAATAAGAAACGCAGACACTCTCGCTGTTTCCAAGTTCGTTCTGTACAAAGTTGGAAAGACCATATGGTCCGTCAATATCCGTTGTCTTTGCTTTGCCGATACTGTCAATTGCCGGAGTGGACCATCCGCCTGTACCGATCAGAGTGATCATATCGCTCACTGACATCTGGCTTATCAGCTCATCCCACTTCTCATCATCATAAGCGACTCCAGCCATATCATCCATCGTATATTTCTGTTCAGCACCTGTTGTTGTATCCAGAATTTCTCCCTGATACTCTCCTGCCGCGGATGATTTATTGATAAGAAGATCATAGATCGCATCTGATTTTTCCAACGCAATATCATCGATTTTACTGAATATGGTTTCTTTTGCATTTGCAAATCCATCTGCACGGGAAAGTGTCGGAATATCATTCTTCGCATCTGCAAACTGGTTAGAAGCAGCTGTCTGATCAGAAGAACGTTTGTTGCTTTCATCATACACGATCTGGCTATCCAGTGCATACTCATAACATTTTTCTGTATCCTGCGTCTCAATATCTGACCAGCTGTGTGCATTTTCACTCAAATAAAACTCATATGCTCCTGCATCCAGAATATATGCCCCTTTACCATCTGCTGCTGTCTCATCATAAGATGCAACATCTTCAAGTGCGATACTTAAATTATAATTCTTTGTTTCACCCGGCTGTAAAACATCTGTCTTTTCAAATGCTGCAAGTACCACCTTGCTCTTCTCTGTACCTCCCTGTGTATAAGGGACCTCACAGTAGAGCTGGATCACATCTTTTCCTGCATAAGTATCCCCGGTGTTCGTCACCTCTACTTCAAAGTTCACGACTCCGTCTTTTTCTTCTGCTGATACAATTTTCTGGGAAAATGAAGTATAGGACATACCATAACCAAATGGATACTGAACAACTCCCTCATAGCCATTTCCATATTCATTGGAAATGGTATCCCAGACCCCTTCTGCTTCTGCTGTCTCATACCAGCGGTATCCCATATAAATTCCCTCAGAATAATTGGAAAATCCGCCAAGGATCTTTGCCGCATCTTCTGCTGAATAATAGTAATTATAATCAGAAGTATAGTAGGTCGACTGTGTGGTAAGATCATATGCGTAGGTATCCACGAGTCTTCCGGAAGGATTTACTTTTCCGGTCAGTGCTTCTCCAACGGCCGTTGCACCTGCGATTCCAGGTCCTCCGATCCACATAGCTGCCTCTACACCGTAATTTTGCTGATCTATAAAACCAAGCTCCATCGCGTAAGAGGAGTTGATCAGGACAATGGTTTTAAATCCGTTCTCTTTTAATGTCTTTAAGAGATCCTTTTCATTCTGGTTTAATTCCAGATAACTCTCGGTTTCATCCGCACCGAATCCGGTTCTCGGAAGATCCTGACCTTCCCCGCCGACACGTCCGATCACAACGATCGCAGTATCTGAATACTCTTTTATTTTGTCAAAGCTGTAATCACCGGTATATTTCTCTACAGACATCTCATTGATCGGATATCCTGAAATATCTACAGAATTTCCTTCATGAACCGAATTATCTGTCTCTGAAGTCGTATTCTCTTCAATATAGGACAAAAGGCCTTCATTCACTTCCAGTCCCGCTGCTTCCAGTCCTTCTTTGATTGTCACAGCACCGTTCGCATTTCCTGCTGAAGATCCGGAACCATTGTATACCATGTTAAATGCGTGTTCTCCGAACACATTGACTTTTCCTGCAGATAAAGGAAGTGTCTGGTTCTCATTTTTCAATAAGACCAGACCTTCTTCCTCAAGTTCCACATTCATAGCCAATCCGTCTGCATACGTTGTCTCTGCTGTCTCTTTATCTGTTGTTGAACCTTCCATGGCAACCGTCAACACCGTACTGAAATGTCCGCCGACTGTTGTCATAAGAATACCCAGAATCAGGCATACGACAGACAATACTGTAAATAAACGATATTTTGGCTTTTTCATTGGAACCCTCCGCGATTATTCTGCTTCTGTTGTTTCTACCGTCTCTGTTGTTTCTGCAGATTCAGCGCCTTCTAATGCTTCAAAGCTTAAGGAATTTCCATTTACGATTGCTTTGCATGGCTGGAAAGCTCCGAGAATTTTAGATGGTGTTAATCCGTTATAGCCGTTTTCGTTCGTATATGTTTCATCAATGGTAAGTCCGTTCTCTCCCCAGTAATCAGCTCCGCCTTCACCGCTTGTTGCTGCGAACTGGCCTGCTGTTTCCTGTGTTACGGTAAGATGTTCCGGTGCGTCCAATGTATAGACATCTCCATCTGCTGTACATGTTCCGCTGAAGCTGTAATGTCTTGCCATATACATGGTTGTATCTTCTCCCGGTGTTCCACATTCATATGTCATGTTTAAAGTATAAGCATCTCCATCCGGAATGAATGTATAAGTGTATCCTGTCACCTGCATCATTGCCTCTGCATAAGAGTTTCCTGTTGGTGAAAATGGAACAAATTCTACTAATTCATCTGCATCATTATAAAGAAGATCTGTTGTAAAGGTTGCTCCCTCAGCAGTTTCTTCTTCAACTTCTGTGTTCTCTGCTGCAGCCTCTGTCTGTGTTTCCTGTGCCTGGGAACTCTCTGTCTGTGCCGGAGTCTGCGCTTTTGATCCTCCGCATGCTGTCATTCCAACTGCCATTACTGCTGCACACATAAGTGCTGCTACTTTTTTCTTCATCATCTTTTTTTCCTCCTAAAATCTGTTTTCCATTTCAATCCACATCGGATTGCTGTAAAACAAACTTATCACGGTCTGGCAAAAAAAGATGATATTGGCATAACTCGTTTGCCTGCTGGCACAAGTTGCAAAAGATACCTATTACCTAAAGTAGCGCATGTCCTTTCTCACAGACCTTCTCTGCCTCATCCAGTTTCACCTCAATGAGCGGTTCTACCTTTTCTGCTCTCCATTTCTGTACATATTTATAAAGTGGGTACGTGATTCCCCACAGGAAAAGTCCCGGAATCGCAAGCACGATCATCAGCCAGATAATCGGTTTTACCGCTGTGATTGCAAATACGGAACCTGCGATAAACGCACAGCCAACAACTCCACATGTCAAAGACGCTATCATCGCAAATGACTGTTTGGAAATCTCTAATGCTATGATTTCATTCATGCAGGCTTCAAAATGCCTCTGTAAACGAATCAGCTCTGTTTTATTCAAAATTGCCCTGCTTCTTTTCAAATGGAGTGTTACTTTCCCCATTCCCTTTTCTATTGGCACATTTGAATCCACTTTCCAGCCAAAATGTTCGTATCCGTCCATATAGAATGACAGCCAGTTTTCATCCACTGTCACTTTCATATAGTCAAAACTTTCAAATTCACTCATTGTTCTCTCCGCCTCTCCGTGGAATGATCACAGTAAATCTGCTGCCACGTCCTAACTCGCTTTCCACTTCTATTTTATAACCGTTCAACTGCAGCACACGCATTGCAAGTGCCAGTCCAAGGCCATTTCCTGCCATTGCATGTGAGGTATCACCCTGATAAAATTTTTCAAAAATATGCTTTCTTGTCTCCTCGGACATGCCGCATCCGCTATCTTCCACCGATACCCGGATCATATCCCCGTCCGACTGTTCGGTCAGTTTTATCTTTCCTCCCGGCTCTGTGAACTTGACCGCATTGGAAAAAAGATTATTCCACACAAGCTCCATTAATGCCGCATCTGCCGTGATTTTTACGGAATCTTCCATGTCTGCGTCAAAATCGATCTCTTTTTTCTCCCATACCGGTTCGTAATTGACCGCACATTCTGCTAACTGCTCACACAGATCATATTCTTCTGCCACCGGAACAATCGTCTGTTTTTCTAATTTGTTCAGCTTTAAAATATTGCTTATCAGTTCCGATAAACGCTTAGTTGTCTGGAAAATAACCTGTGCATATTCTTTCTGTCTGTCCGGATTTTTTTCCATGCAGAGCAGTTCCGCATTATTCTGGATGATTGCAAGCGGTGTCTTGATCTCATGGGAAACATTGGAAAAGAAATCTGTTTTCAGTGTCTCGATACTTCCAAGTTCCTCCACCATTTTATTAAAATCAATGATCATCACATCCAGATAATCCAATCTGTCCGATGTGTGCAGCGTTGGCACGTAAACGGAAAAATCTCCCTCCGCCACTTTTTTGGTCGCATCTGCAAGATCATGCATTGGCTTTTCGTAATTTTTCCGGATGACATTCCTTGTAAAAAGTGTCAGTCCGATTGCAACGACCGACCAATATAGCACCGGCAAAATAACCTGAATGATCTTATTCCACCCTAATGCATTCATCGCCACAATAATTCCTGTATGAAAACCAGACATTAACAGTACAACCGCCAGATAAACCAGAAACAGGGATGTTGGAAAACGATCATTTTTGATTGTATTCGTATGATTTATATGCATCATATTTGAAGATACCTTTCTTTTCTGCAACACATTTTATATTGCTGCCACAACACAATTTTTTGCTACAACAATACGGCTTTGTACCCAAGTCCTCTCACGGTCTTGATCTCGAATCCGTCACAATTGGAAAATTTGTCGCGGAGCTTTGTCACATAGACATCCACCGCGCGAAGGCTTGTCCCGGAATCAATGCCCCAGAACTCATCCATAAGCTGCGCTCTTGTAAAAGTCTTTTTCGGATAAGATAACAGTTTATATAAAATATTAAATTCCCTTGTTGTGATTGAAATTTCTTCGCCGTCGATTGTTGCAGTCATGCCGTCTGCATCCATTTCCAGATTTCCAATGGTAAGTTTCCGCTCCATTTCAATATTCGTTCTGCGAAGCAGGGCGCGGACGCGCATCTCAAGTTCTGCCAATTCCACTGGTTTTACCATATAATCATCAATTCCGACTAAAAATCCTTTGCGTTTGGAAGGAAGATCGTCTTTTGCTGACATAAAAAGAATCGGGATCTGCTTGTTGACCTGGCGCACGGTCTCTGCAAATTCGAAACCGTCAATCTCCGGCATCATAATATCGGAAATAATCAGTTCATAGAGATTGTTGTACATCTCATCATAGGCTTCGTTTGCACTGAGCACTCCCTTTGCCTCAAATCCGCAGTCATTTAAATACGTGCAGACTGTCTGGTTTAAATTTTTATCATCATCTACTACAAGAATATGTATCATTTTCCTCTTCCTTTCCGGTTCATGTAACTTCCCATTAATAATATCATAACACACACTGCTGTCTCACATCCGCCACAAGTTTATTTAACAGGCGGTGGTTTCTGATGTATGGCGTCACAACCTCATTTTTCACATAACGGAATTTGCATATATAACAGATCGTACATAGTGTCAGGCAGATTGCGGCACACACATAAATGATGATTCCAGCAAAAAATATTCTTTTTTTCTTGTCTGATTGTTGTTTGTTTTCTCTTTTCATAACTCACACTTGTGTTATTTTATTTGCATCGTGTGGAAATGTTAGCATTTTTTTATTTTGGATTTGTTTGAGAATTGTTTCAGAATTGTTAATTTACCCTTTCAGGTTTTTCTTTTTTAAATTATTGTTGACTTTTATCATTGCCGCTCCAGTGGCAAATATGCTTGATTTTATCTTCTGTCTATTCCATACTGAAAACATCAACAGGCAGGAGGTGTACAATGGATTCAAAATTAGTAGAGGAACTCAGGCAAAAATATATCAAAAATCCTCCGGCGGGCTATTTTAATTCAAAATTTCTCCGCAAGGAGGAATTTCCTATTATACAAAAAAGGACACACTCTTGACGGGTGTGTCCTTCCTATATTCGTAACTTTTCTCAAAATCACTAATGAATTTTTCTTTTACCAAGATTGCTCTTGTCTTGTTCTCCTCACTGGCTAACTCCACCAGCCCGTCCATGAATTATAATATTAATTTCCACCTCGCATTCTAATAAGCGCCAAAGTCTATTACGTAAGTATCTTTTCCATTCTTCTTCGCCTGATAAAGCAGACCATCTGCTATTATGATGCATTCAGCTAATTTTCTCCCTGCTCCCTTCACCCGATAAAGTCCGATGCTGCAATGCACATCCTGTCCCTTTTCTTCTGCTTTATCATGAATCTTTTTTCTAAATCCTTCAATGCGTGCCGTTAATTCATCCCGGTCTCCGATATTCTGCAGGAAAAGAATGTACTCATCACCGCCATATCTGCATGCAATATCTGACGGACCGCACATTTCCTGAAGTGCCGAGGCTACTTCACGAATCCAGAAATCGCCGGTTTCATGTCCATATGTGTCATTGACAGACTTGAAATTATCGATATCCATAAATCCCAATACCGCCATATCACCTTCTGACATATTTTCTAAACAGTTTCTAATCTGATCCACTCCACTGGTTTTATTCCATAACCCCGTCATAATATCGTGGCTCGCTCTGTATTCGGAAATCAATAATTCTTTTTTTGCATTCAGCCACTGATCCGAAACTTGTATCATATGATCTACAGAAATAATCATGGATGAAAAGAAAATCGCCAGATTCTGCAGATACCAGGTGTCAATAACATAATCAAAGAACAAAATAGCTGTCAGAAGACAAACATATCCCAGATACAGGAGAAATGTTTTTTTGCTATATCGCTTTCTCTCCAACAGCAGGGCAGCTAATGATACCAAAATATTTAATATGAGCAGAAGCCTGATTATACCATAAAGTCTGCCATAATAAAAATAATGATCACTACTGAAATAGTAAAACTCTTCTCTGACATCCGGCAGTGAGATGCAGATCATGCCAATTATTCCACATAGAATGGAAACTGCCAACAAAATCTTCTTTATTTTTAAATATCTGTCGCTTTCTTTCATAAGAAATATTGTAAAAACCGTCAGATACAGATACTTTAACAAGTACATGGCATAATTTACGATTTCTAAATTTAAGTACACCCATTTTTCATTCATACCTGCAAACATATAAGTGTCCAGGTCACCCAGCACCAATGCTGCTGTGATAAAATAGATAATCTTTTCCATCACTTTTTTGTCTCTCTGTTCGAGAGCTTTCACACTGCTGGATGAAAAAACAATATAGGTATTCATTATAAGACACCACAGTGCAATAAAGCATATATACTGATTCATAATGATTTGCATATATTTGATTTTCTCCTACGTATTTTGCTGTTATTTTCTTTTTTTAATTTAACACAAAAATAGATATAATCATTTCAAACACCACTAATATTCCAATTTTAACAATATTACTTCCTACAAGCATCGCTGCTGCTATCGAATCTATTAAAATATGTGCGATCACGCAGGGCAGCACCCCTTTGGAATATTCTTTTACTGCTCCAAACATAAATGTGTTTCCTAGTATCATAAGATAGAATATTAGATAATTACTAGATCCGGCTGTAATCCAAGGCAATCGATAAATTGGAATATGCCATAAAAACCACACGATTGATATTAAGAATATTTTTAATATATAGGACTTTATATTAAGCTTTGGCTGTAAATACCATCTCCAGCCACATTCTTCTAATCCACCTTGCAGGATTGTCCATGGCATATAAACCAATACAGAAATAATTGTTCCACCTGTCAGCAATACATTGCCCATTATAAATGAGACACCCCAATATACGCATACACTGCCGGTGTAAGTTGCTTTAGAAAATTCATTATCTTTGTAGGTGATAATATAATCTTAATCAGCTTAATTCCTGTAACATTTTTTCCGGATCATCTGCGGCTTTTACTTTGTCATTCGCCTTTATTATGATACCATTCTCATCAATCAGGTATGTTGTTCTGACAACTCCCATTGACACTTTTCCATAATTCTTCTTTTCTTTCCATACATCATAAGCCTCAATCACTTTGCGTTCAGTGTCAGATAAAAGTGTAAATGCAAGTCCGTATTTTTCCTCAAACTTCTTGTGAGATGCAACAGAATCCTTGCTCACTCCAAGTACAACAGCTCCCTTTTCACAAATCTGCGGATATCTTTCCGAGAATCCACAAGCCTGCTTTGTACAACCTGGTGTATTATCTCTTGGATAAAAATACAGAATTACCTTCTTTCCAAGATATTCGCTTAATCTATGCAATTCTCCATTCTGATCCGGTAATTCAAAATCCGGTGCTTTTGTTCCTACTTCTAACATAATGCCTCCTCCAATCTACATAAGTTTCCGGTGTTCTTCTTCCACTACTCCAGACTTTGGATCATATATGAACTTGAAAAAGTGACCAAAACATCACGCTGGTGGAATCTAATGTACCGACACTAATGAAAAACAATCTCTCATTTTACGCGAAACATCCGCATCTACAAAGCCTTTTTTTGCCATATCGTCGAGAATGTCACATGTTTTTTCATCTTATCAAATTCTTCGTCTGTAAGCTTATCAGGTTTTTCTAATATTTCATTGCCTACCATCATTTTTCCGATATCGTGCAATGCTCCTGCTAAATACATTTTTTATATATCCAAAACATCATAGCCGATATACCTTGCATACTGAGCCGCCTTTTCTGCAACACCAATAGAGTGTTTGCTTGTAAATGGAGATTTATAGTCAACAATACTTGCAAAGAAATCTGCAATATTTTTACATGTATTCCAATCAAATATCTGCTTCTTTCTCGGCACGATCTCCCATAACTTCGACTCAAAAGTTCCATCTTCGAACGAAATAAAAGTCTCCTTTGAAATCGTTTCAAAAAAAGCCTCTACGCATTCATCATCAAATAATCTTCCTTTTTGTTTTTCGAGAAATTCACAACATATATCCCATTTTTCCTGCGTGGATTCTGCACTGTTAGCAATCGCATCTATGATATCTGCAAGATGAATTATCCTGGCAAACAGGGGTGTCTCCTGCCAGACCTTTCTAAATGGGCCTCTTCCATCAGCCTGTTCATGATGATATAAAATCACCTTTGAAACGTTTGTCTTAAATGGAATTTTTGCAATGTTTTTTTCACCAGCTCGGCTTCTATGCAGTCTAACGCATCAGAACACGCTCCTAGTAAACCAACAATATCTATACTTAGCTGTTTTTCATCCATGCACATCTTCCATAAACTCCTGCCTATTTATATCATCCCTGTGGAATTTGTCCGTCAACATACAAAATATGATTTACCAGCCATTCCGTAAGATAAGTCAAAATCTTCATAATTTGCTCATCCTGATTTTCCTCTTCATTGTTATGGATTTCCATGAATTCATCTAGTTTTTCAATAAAAGCCTGATGCTGAACCTTTTGTGTAAATAACTTTTTATAATGGACTGTTATCAGAAACCTTTCTTAATAAAATTATATGACTATTACAATTATTGTCAATAAATAACTGTTCAGAACTAGGGTTGTTTCATGAAGCTTTCACCCTATGACAGTCTGCTGTCCATATCATTTCGGTTGCCGTGTCCGAACCATCATATTCTTCCAAAAAAGCGCAAACATCACATTATTCTTCGTCAAACTCATCTTCATCCCAGTCTGGATACTGTTGAATGCTTCCTTTTTCCTTAACGATACGAGGCTTAAAATCTCCCTGAACTTCACTGATTTTTGAAACCGTAATAGTGAACATCCAATCATCCCCAAAATCATAATGAAGTGCAAATTTCTGTCCTTTGCAGAGCCCGGCCTCATCCAGTGTAATATCTGCAGAAGGTTCGTCTCCCTCCGGATCTGACTGATAAGCATATTCGCTGTACATACGGTTATCCATACAAAATTCATACAGATGCTCATCTATAAAATCAAATGATTCCATTAATTCCTTACTGCGAAGTTCATCCCGTTTCTGCATCAGATCTTCATTCATTGCAGCAGCCTGGGCTCTGATGTTTGCCGCCGTCATGTTAAATGCATTCAGGATTTCTTTCTGCGTGGCCGTAACCGCATAATCCATGCGGTATCATCTCCACGGAACAGCTTCTCCGATGCATCCCTGCTCTTGTACAGTTCCAGACTTTTCTTTCTGTCACTGTAAAAAATGTGAAAATAACGTTCCTTTTCATCTGACGGATAAAGCTGTTTTTTTACGGTGATTCCGCTTACTTTATAATCCCGGATGCTGTATTCTCCCAGCATTTCATCCAAGTGATACTCCGCAATAATCTTACGCAGTACAAAATAGGTACCAGCCCTGAGACACCCACTCCTGTAAGCACTGCCTTTTGTTTCCGGCAGTTCCTCAGCCGGGAAAAATTTCAAAAAGTTGGTGTTCGGATACATCAGCTCCGAATCATCATCTGTACACTTTCCAATCGTCGTGTTCTTAGGGACAGTATACCCTTTTTCTGTATTGTAATGATGTTCATATGCATAGTAAATGTAAGTCGTTCCCTTAATTTTTTTACGAGTAATGCCAGCTGATTCAGTTGGTATTTTTACTTGAAAATCGAGATACATGGCTTCTCCTTTTCGAGAGTTAATTATTACGGAAGTTCACATTCAAACCCATACACCCATTTTCCACGCAAAAATAAAACCAGGAAAATGACAGAACTAATGCTCCAGGTCAGCGGATATGCCCAGAAAATCACACGGATATCCGGAATAAAACGAACCGCAACCGTAATGTAACTCACCCGGAACATACACCATATACACAGCATAACAATCATCGGAACTGCTGCATTTCCAGAACCACGGAGTACTGCTGCGATACAATGGGAAAATGCCAGCAGAAAATAGAATAACGCAATCGTTCTTGACTGCATAACTCCATAATGCACTACATCCGGTTCACTGTTAAAGGCTGCTATAAGCACCGGTGCTGCTATATAAATCACAATTCCGATCAATTCTGCAATGATAATAGAACAGAGAACGCCAAACCTCGCTCCTTTTTTTGCACGGTCATACTGTTTTGCACCAAGGTTCTGACTGACAAAGGTTGTAAGTGCCATTGTAAAACACGTCACCGGTAGAAACGCAAATCCTTCAATTTTGGAATAAGAGCCACAGCCTGCCATCGCCATTTTTCCGAATGCATTAATATTGGTCTGAACAAAAACGTTGGCAATGGCGATCACTGAATTCTGAAAACCGGATGGCACACCATTTTGAATGATCTGACTCAGCATCTGTCTGTCAAAGCAAATTTTATTTAGCTGAAGCCTATATTCTTCTTTTACTCTTAGAAGATGGATCAGACATAAAAATGCACTTATAAATTGGGAGATCGCTGTTGCCAGAGCAGCTGCACCAACTCCCATTCCCAAACCTGAAATAAAGAAAATATCCAAGATGACGTTGATGCAGGAAGAAATGATCAGGTAAATCAGCGGATGACGGCTGTCACCAACTGACTGTAAAATCCCGACAAAAATATTGTACATGATCACTCCGATAGAACCGGCAAAATAAGTGCGGAAATACGTAATTGATTCCGGAAGCACATCCGAAGGTGTCCCCATCAGTACCAAAATCTTTGGTGCAAGAAACATACCGATCACCGTCAATGCAATCCCCGCCACAATTCCAAAGGCTACCGTTGTATGAATCGCTTTTTCCAGATTTTTTCTATCCTTCGCCCCATAATATCTTGCTATAACAACGCCTGCACCCATTGCGATACCGTTAATAAATCCGACCATGAGAAAAATCAAATTGCCGGATGAACTGACTGCTGCCAACGCATTACTGCCAAGATAATTTCCTACGATCAGTGAATCCGCTGTATTATATAATTGCTGAAATAAATTTCCAAGAAACAGTGGAATCGCAAATAAAATAATTTTTCTGGAAATGCTTCCCTCTGTCATTCGTGTTTTATCTTCTGTTCTCATCATTACTTCCTTGTATCTTTTTCTGCCCTCTGCCTATTTACATTAAATGCAGCTTTTCATGTTGTGAGGTGTCTTTCCCCATCTACCCCGCTGATAAATTTTTCTATAAGTCTGTTTACTTCATCCGGCTGGTCGGTATTGGAATTATGACCGGCATTTTTTATCCATTTAAGCGGTAAACCTTCTCTCTGATGCCATTTCTTATTATAGCTTTTTGCTGAACCCGCTTTATCATTTTCTCCACAGATAAGTAATGCCGGACAACTGATGCGATATGGCAGATCTGCTTTGATTGCTTCAGCAAGCATTCTGTACCCGAAGCCGGCAAGCTTTGCGTATTCTTTAGGGTCTGCATCATAAGACATCATCATTTTCCGCATAAGATTCTGACCATAATCCGTCTCTGCGCACCCTCTTGAACCAGCCCTGAGAAGTGCTTTCCACGGATATATTTTATATAATGGCTCTGCTCTTTCAAGAAGCCATATTTCCATTGCCGTCATATAAGACTTCTGGAGCGGTGCAGAATCAATGGAGATAAAACCCTTTATCTTATCCGGATATAATTCCATATACATTTGAGCCAGATATCCACCCATAGACTGACCGATAATGATCGGATGATAAATTTCTTCTTTTGCTAAGATTTCATAAAGCCATTCTGCCATGTCAGACAGACTGTAATTATTTGTAAATGGTCTGGATAATGCATGTGATGGTGCATCCCATACAAACACATTCTGTT
>ERZ1034781.767-NODE-767-length-15464-cov-9.514505_pt1 | contig 15464 bp, 20 predicted proteins | sample MGYA00520700_ERZ1034781 | MGnify/ENA primary metagenome ERZ1034781 (study PRJEB33766, sample SAMN09781709) | gut metagenome | biome: gut microbiome | host: Homo sapiens | place: Madagascar | study: EMG produced TPA metagenomics assembly of the PRJNA485056 data set...
GTAATATATGTGTAGTCGATGTTATCATTTGAATCCACAGGAAGACGTATTTCCATATTTTTTAATATATTTTCATTAAACGAAGATTGTCCCCATTCAAAATTTTGAAATGCTTTTCTCATTACTGTTAGAACATAGCAAGCTCTGGATTTAATTCGCAGTCATGATAAGACATGCCTTCGCAACAATACTACAAAGGTACGCAACATACGAAGCTATATGCTCACGACACTGTATAATGCTCCTGTAACATGTAGTAATTACTATAAAGCAGAAGTAAACCATGACTTCTATGGTAAGTAACGATTCATAGCTGCTGGAAACAGCAGTTGACTATATATTTTCACCTCCCCTTCCTTTTTGAGGGGCAGGAGGACAAAACTGCCTCTCGTTTTAAGGAGATTGCTGCAAGCATGATTTTTTGATATAATCAATGCAACAGTTTTACAAATCGGAATTTGGAGGGGAATAACATGAATAGATTTGGTGTAAAGCTAATTCTTTCAATCGTTTCTTTTTTGGCAGTCAATATCTGGCTTATAGGTAAGGGTGTAGCAAAGGGCGCTGCTGACTTTTTCATATCTGCAACGGTTGAGGAAACAATACTATTTATCATTTTACAGCTATTAGTTGTACTGATATATTTTATATATCCTCTTACGGTAAAAAAATATAAAATCATTTACTGGTCTGTATCTGAAGCCTTAGTCATTATTACAGTTCTCTTTTGGGGAATATTTATTGTCGGTCCGATTTGGTTAAAATAAGCAAATTTGAAGTTGTATTATTGAATAAAATGGAGATTTTGATATGAAAGACAAGGCAAACAAGGGTTATTGGCAACGACTTGCAAAAATATATGCACCTTTGATGGAGTCAGATAAGAAGTTTTATAATGCAATCTGCGGATATATTAGAGATTATCTCAAATCTGATATGAATGTATTAGAATTAGCTTGTGGAACAGGGCAGCTATCTTTCCCATTGTCCGATTGTACTAATAGCTGGACGGCAACCGATTTTTCGGAAAATATGATTAAGCAAGCGAAAAAGAGAGGTACAACAGAAAAACTTAGTTTTTGCGTAGCCGATGCAACGGCACTTTCATATGAGAATGAAAATTTTGATTGTGTAGTAATTTCAAATGCACTGCACATTATGCCAGAGCCTGAAAAAGCAATGCAGGAAATTCGTAGAGTATTAAAAAAAGATGGTATTTTGTACGCACCAACCTTCTTATGGGCAGAGAAAAAATCAAGTGGTTTACGAAAGCGATTGATGTCTATTACAGGATTTAAAGCATACAAAGAATGGAACAAGGAAAATTTTTGTGAGTTTATTACGAATTATGGCTTTACAGTCGTCAAAGTGAATTTGGTGGATGGCGGTTTAGCTCCTGTTGGAGTTTTGATTGCGAAAAAAACTAATTATTAAATTTCAGTTTGTAGGGAACAAATCAGACAATTTTATAATAAAACAGCGTTAGAGCATTTATGTGTGAGAGAAAAATCAAGTGTAGGAGAATACATGACATGAAATATACGAATAAGCATATAAAAGAAGAATACAAATTCAATCAAATGTGGCGGACGATCGGAATGATTCTCTTATTGATAGGAATATTTTTGGTGGCATTTGGATTGATTCAGACAAAGAGAAAGATGGATTGTGTTCGACCATTTGAACAGGTATTACAGGAAGAAGCCAATCCTGCGAATCAGACAGCATATATTGATATTATCCAGGTACCGGAGAAACTGGCAGAAAATAAATATGAAGGATATTACCTTGTAACAACGGCAGAGGAAAGCTATATTGTAGGGATGCAACCGGAACAGTTTGCAGATTTGAAGCAGAGAGTTGAAGAGAATGGTACGGCAAGAGTGGAAGGCATGACGAAAGTTGTGACTGACGAGAACGTAAAAAAAATAATAAGTGAGTATATCAATTACAAATTTATTTATATATGTATGACGAAGCTTACCTATGGAAAAATACTCAAGGAAGGATATTTTGTGAATCTGGATATCGGAGGCATCTTAATATTGATTGGAATTTCGATGGTATTAACCCAGGTGCGTGCGATTAAAAAATACAGACATCCATTGGCAGAGCAGATTGACGAAGAATGTAATCAGCCGGAAGCTCTCTGGTTTAATGATTTTAGGATATATTTGACAAAGAACTTTCTTGTATCTGTATATGGTGGAAAGCTGACTGCACTGGATCTGGCAAAGGTACGATTGACAAGACTGTTTGAAACAGTGAAGGGAAGCATGAACGTTATCACTTTGGAGGTAACGACAACAGAACAGGAGAAAATAACTGTCAGCGAGAATGAATGGTCATTTTTTACAATGAATGAAGAAGAGATTACTTATCTGACAGATGTATTCGGTAAAAGAAATATTGAATTTGTTTGTGAGATTCAACCAGATGAAGAAATCGATGAAGACGAAGAGTTTTGAAACGGAAATATTCAAAGGATGGAATTGGGATATTGCATACAATATAATAAAAAAGGTACAGATTTGAGTGAAGAAGATGTGGCTTTACATTTAAATGGGATGATTATAAAGAATTTAAGAAACTTTTAGATAAAGAATATAAAGATTATTTAAGTGTATAACCAGTATTATGAGCAAATTATATGAAGGGACAGATTTGATATATGGGTTTATTTAATAAAATGAAAAATTTTTTTTCGGGCTTTAAGTATAAGCTGGACAGAGAGATTTTAAGGGAATATCTCCAGCATACAATTGATTTTGCTGTCGAGAATAAGTTGCCATTTTGTGATGAATTTTATATTGCCGACAGTCTTGATGCAAAGGATAGATTACATGTCACTATCCTAAATTATGATGTACCGGGAGATGCTGTTTATGAGATTGAGAAGAGTTTTGAGGGAATAGTTATTTTTGCAAATCATGAGAAATGTTATGATCCGGAAAATGATCATAAGTATATTGATGCGGAAGATTTTATAAGCCAAGAGCTTTGCACGTTGCCAGAAGAGTTTTTTGTAGCCATGGATATCGCACCGACTATGCTTGAACAGTATATGATAAAATGAGCATTAGAAGACCGATGGTGTGGAGATTGTTTTGTTCACATAAAATGGAAAAGGTAGGATGGATTGTCGTGATTGTTATCGTGACTATCTTATATTAATTGGAGTAAAAAAGAAATTGAGGGGATATAAGTATCATACGGAAAAATAACTATATTATTTTGAAGAAAAGTACATAGTTTATCCCATTTCTAATATGATTTAATTATGTTACACGTTGATAAATCGGTATTTGTCGACTTGTTAATTTCTAATTTTTAGTGATAGGGAGATACACAATGAATGGTTTGATTATAAAGGTACTCAGCATAAGTATTGCGGTAGTAACCGTAGTATACTTGATTATTTATAAAGGAAATACCATGATTACAAAGATATTTAGCGTGTGTATTATAGCAGCAATGGTAATATACTGGATTGTTTATGAAAGAAATACAAGAAAGCGAAAAAAACAGGAATTACAGCGTGATGACTATTTATTTGCGAAAGAAAACGATTTGCCGTTACAGATAAATTGGAATGAGATAAATGATTTTTTGTCAGATTCCGGATATGGTGTAAATATGCCAATGGAGAATTGGTTTATGATGGATTGGGCGAGACAGCCCTGTGTGGAGAATGGTATAAAAGAAGGAAAGTTTTCTATGAAAGGGTTTCGAGTGTTACAAGCTTTAAGTAACGATATGAAACACATTTTTTATGATGTGAGGTTTAATTATGACCGTGGTCCGGATATAGAAGATAAAAATAGGAAGTACGAAGCCGTAAAAAAGGTGTTGGATACAAAATACGCCGGTTTGTCAGAAGAAGTACGGAAGAATATATATGACCAATTTGTTAAGATATATGAAAGAAAAATCTAATTACAATACAAAGAAGGAAGCCGTTGAGTTTTTAGGGAATGAAACAAATTTTACATATGAAGAATGTTCTAAAGCCAACGATTTCCATATTAGACTAAATAAGAAAAATTAATATACAATTCAAGTTTGTCGAACTGACAAACCATAACAATTTAATATAAACAACAGCGTTAGAGCATTTATGTGATTGAAACATAGATGCTCTTTTTTTGTGCCCTTTGGGCAATGTATATGAATATAACTTTAGAACATTTTGTCCAGAAGTTCAGATAAAATTTAAGGAGAAACATGAGAGATGTGCAGTAGAATGTGTACATTGTGGGTTAGAGCACCTACAGAATGAAGAAGAAAGCAAAAAAATACAATAGGAGGACAGAACAATGGTCGATGAGTTGACGCAGGAGTCATTCCAAACGGGAAAGGCGATTGTGACTGTCAGCGTGGATCTGATTACTGCCATTGCAGATGCCTGTAAGCGTTCTGAGGAACAGAATCCCGGAATGAGTGCGGAGCAGAAGAAAACTCTGCTCGGCAAGGTAGTCGATAAGGTGGTTTCCAATTACAAGGAGACACATGGATCACTAAAGGATTTTAACCAGGACGGCAAAGACGTTACTTCCATTGATGTAAATGATGAAAGAACAGCAGAAATATTGAAAAAGGCGTGTAAAAAAGTCATATTCCTGTGGATATGAAGGAAGTTACACGGGCAGATGGTTCAATCACACATACAGCATTTTGCGAAGTAAAAAACATTGATCAGGTGGCAGCATTACTCAAGCTGAAAAAGGAAATCATTATTATCGTCAGCGTGTCTGTGCTGTGTGTGGCAGTACCTACTGGCCTACACACAGTCAGCAGAAATTCTGTTCCGAAGAATGTCAAAAGATAAACCATAACGAGAAGTCTTTGGAATTTTATCACAAGAAGCAGAAGGAGAAATCAGAATGCAAAGATTTATTACAGACGAAAGAACTGGTATCCAGTACGAACTCATCGGAGATTATTACTATCCCTGCTTGACGATAGAAAACGAAGAACCGCCTACGCTCACAAAATACGGAAGAATGAGGGAAAGATATTTGAGGGAGCATAGGAAAGTCTTATATTGCAATCTGCTTACAAGCGGAAAGTTATATGAACACCTTGCTGAAATTGATACTTCGGCGTGTAATATGGCGGAGTATCTGATAAAGGAAATGGCAAGAAAACAAGGTGTGACGGAACAACTGAAAGCGGAGGATATGATGAGATGGGTCGGATTGATGAATAATATCCGAGCCTGTGCAGATGAGATTGTATTGAACGATATTGTGTATTCCTAATAGCATACCAGCCGAAAAGGAACTGCTGTCTTTACTGATGGCAGTTTTCTTTTTCGGGAAGTATTCAAGAAGTCATTAAGTCGTGAGTGTAATGGAAGTGGTTAAATTGAAAGTTCATAAAGATGGTATGATGTGTTAAAATGAGAGTGATGAATTGTAATTTTCCGCATTGAATATTAAGAGACTTGTAGGTGTAAGCCTTTTGCTGTTTTATTATATTCTTTCAAAAAATGAAAGCTAATCTTTGAATAAATATTTTTTGAATTTAAGTGACGCTTGACACATTTTTCCCGTTTATTAGGGTGAAAGGCCTTAATACAAGGGAAAGGAGGAGAAGCCTATGGATGATAAGCAGATATTAGATTTATATTGGGAGCGCTCCGAAGCTGCTATATCCGAAACTTCAAAAAAATACGGAAAGTATTGCAGATACATAGCCTTTAATATTCTTCACAATGACGAAGATAGCGAGGAATGTGTAAATGATACTTATTTAAGAGCTTGGAACAGCATACCGCCTAACCGTCCATCTGTCCTAAAAACTTTTTTAGGGAAGATTACTCGCAACCTATCTTTGGACAGGTACGAACTGCTTAATGCAAAGAAACGTAATGGTGGGCAAATGCCATTGGTTTTTGATGAAATACAAGAGTGCATACCATCGTTGGATAGTACAGAAAACATTGTTGAAGAAATCGCTCTAACGGATATTCTCAACCGCTTTCTTTCTTCCCTGTCATTAGAACAGCGAAAAATCTTTATGAGAAGATATTGGTATTTATCGCCCATTAAAGAAATTGCAACGGAATATGGTATGAGCGAGAGCAAAATCAAGATGTCATTATTTCGTTCAAGGAACGAACTCAAAAAATTGTTAGAGAAAGAAGGTATCTCTGTATGAAAGAAAAGAAACTTTTAAGGGCATTGGGAAATGTCGATAATCAGTATATTAAGGAGGCTGAACCTATGAAAAAAACAAGTAAAATAACTAATCGGCAAAAATGGGTGTCTGTTGCAGCTTGCTTCGTACTCGTTGCTGTGATTGGAGTGGGAGTTTTTCAAAGCAATCTGTTTGGTACAAAAAACGATATTGCCACGCTGAATGATGGAGAAACAATTACTTTTGTTAAAAATGACTTATCACAATCTTCAATTAACTTAAATGTAACAACAAGACCTTTGAGCGATGCTGAAATTGAAATGCTTTTTGCAGACTTGCCTGTTACCGCAGATGCTTATTTTGATGCTGACAATCATAATATTCTGGGTTTTGAGGGAAAAATTGATGATACAAGAATGGTAGTTTCTAAACAGGGTGTAAATCTATTAGATACTATCATTGATGGAAATACAATCACTTCAAGTGTAGACGGCGTTGCTATCAACGCAGGATATTTCGTAACAAAGTCAAATAGTCAAGGTGTCAAAACCGTAATATATTATGCAACCTTTGATATGGGAGAGAACACTATTTATGTAGAGTATTCTGGCGTTGAAAATGAAAGTGAAACTGTAAAAAACAACTTGGCAGACACAATTTTGAAGTTGATTGAGAACGGTGCATTTGATTTGAGCCAAATCCAAGAATAATCTGCAAATTTCATATACTAAGAACTTGATGTAACACCCTATACCCTTAAAAAATAGGGAAAGTAATATAAAGCCCCAAAAAACAAGTCTAAAAAGCTCTATTAGAACGGTATCTTCGCTTTTTGCCTGTTCTTATGATTATAATTTTAGTGGTCACGTTTTTTGCTACTTGAATGACAGAAAACATCGTAGAAATACGGTGTTTTTTGTTGCCCCAAGTGAGATTGAGCCGAAGGAAGTGAAATGGCTGTGGTATCCGTATATTCCGTACGGCAAGGTTACGCTGTTGCAGGGCGATCCGGGCGATGGAAAAAGCAAGTTAATGCTGTCAATCGCCGCACTGCTCTCTAAGGGCGAACCTCTGCCTTTTACTGAAACGGAAGAAAATGAGCCTATGACTATCATCTATCAGACAACGGAAGATGATGCAGACGATACGGTAGTACCCCGATTTAACTCTGCCGGTGGGAACGGAGAAAACCTTATCTTCATCAAGGAAGATGAAAAGTCTTTATCCTTTGGAGATAACCGTATTGCTGAAGCAATCGAAAAGTATCACGCAAAACTTTTAATTCTTGACCCGATGAGTTCCTATATCGGAGAGAACTGTTCAATGAACAATGTCAACGAAACAAGGGCAGAGTTTAATCACTTGATTGCAGTTGCAAAAAATACTGGCTGTGCCATCGTGATTATCGCCCATCTGTATATTACCGTCAGCCACAAGACTGCCGAGGAAATGGCGGCGCAATATGGTTTTAACGAAGAACAGAAAGGCTACCTCGCTGAACTGCTTGCAGATGAAAACAATTACCTTTGGTCACAGGTGCTTTACGGCATTACAGGCGGCGACGGACAGATCGTGACCGTTGCACTCTCTCTGGTTGGCAATGTGGGCGGTCAGCCGTATTGGTCGTGGTACGGTTTTAACTCCCGTGTAGAATGGTGTGCTTGCTTTGTATCTTGGTGTGCCAACGAGTGCGGCTATATCGACGCTGGAGTTATCCCAAAATATGCAGGCTGTGTCAACGGAGTACAATGGTTTAAGGATCGTGGACAATGGCTGGATGGCAGCGCCGAGCCTGCCCCCGGAATGATTATTTTCTTCGATTGGGCAGACGAAAGTGGTCAGGATGGATTATCCGACCATACGGGTATTGTTCAAAAGGTCGAAAACGGCAAGGTTTATACGGTCGAGGGCAACTCCGGCGACAGTTGCCGAGTCAATGAGTATTCTATCGGTTATTACGAGATTCTTGGCTACGGCGCACCTGCCTATTAAAATACACAAGCCGCCTGCATTTTGCAGGCGGTTGGATTACATATCAGAAAGATATTGTGCCGGTTTGAAAACTAAAAGTCTCAAAATACAGACTTAATAATTGCGATTTCACTCTCAAAGTGCTATAATACAAACTATATTTGGGTGGAGGTGCGGAAATGAAAGTACGGTACAACAAACTTTGGAAACTTCTGATTGACAAGGGAATGAAAAAGAGTCAATTACGAGAAGCGGTCGGGGCAAGCAAAAGTACATTTGCGAAACTCGGAAAAAATGAAAATGTTACCCTTCCCGTGCTGTTGAATATATGCGAATACTTAGAGTGTGATTTTGGCGACATAATGGAAGCCGTACCCGAAAATGAGGTGTAGGATCAATGAACAAGAAGATTTTAATTGTGGATGACGAAAAAGAAATCGTTGATCTGCTTGAAGTGTATTTGAGTAACGATGGTTATTCAGTATATAAATGTTATAATGGGTTAGAGGCGATGAAATGTATCAAACAGTCGCAGATTGATTTAGCGATACTTGATATTATGCTGCCGGATATTGATGGTTTTCGACTTTGCCAAAAAATTCGGGAAAAGTTTTACTTCCCTATTATTATGCTTACCGCCAAAATTGAGGATAGCGACAAGATTATGGGGCTTACGATTGGTGCGGATGATTATATAACGAAACCGTTTAATCCTTTAGAGGTTGTGGCAAGAGTAAAGACGCAATTAAGGCGTTATCAGAGCTATAACAGTCCTAATTTGAGCCAATCCGAAGAAAAAGACGAGTATGACATCAGAGGTCTACTGATAAACAGAGTCAGCCACAAGTGCTACTTGTATGGCAAAGAAATAGCCTTGACTCCGTTGGAGTTTTCTATTCTGTGGTATCTGTGCGAACATCAGGGTAAAGTTGTCGCCTCGGAGGAATTATTTGAAGCCGTGTGGAAAGAAAAGTATCTTCGCAACAGTAACAATACGGTAATGGCGCACATTGGGCGGCTTCGGGAAAAATTGAATGAACCTTCAAAAAATCCGAAGTTCATTAAAACTGTTTGGGGGGTAGGGTATGAAATTGAATAAAAAAGAAAAAAACTATCTGCTCTCTACCTTGTTCAAAGGGTATGTAATTCAATGTGCGATTTGCTCTGTGCTTATTTTTGGCGGTACTTTTCTTTTAGGAATTATGGCAGAGGAAATTCTCCGCAAGTATGTTTTGTATTATTACTTGTATTACAGAACAGTATATCTTTATATAGTGGCTGTAATCGTGTGGGGTGGCTGTATTATATACATGACATACCTACTTTTGAAAAAAGTAGTCGCCTATGTGTACGAGGTACAGGCTGCGACAGGAAAAATGTTCGATCAGAATGTCAGTTACATTGAAATGTCCCCGGAGTTGAGTGAAATCGCCGCTAACATCAATCAGTTAAAACAAGAGGCTGAAAGTAATGCAAGGCTTGCAAAAGAAAATGAGCAGCGAAAAAATGACCTGATTATGTATCTTGCACACGATTTGAAAACACCGCTTTCTTCTGTAATCGGGTATCTTACTTTACTGCGTGATGAGTCGCAAATCTCAAAGGAACTTCGAGAAAAGTACCTTTCAATCACTCTTGGTAAGGCAGAACGGTTAGAGGATCTGATTAACGAGTTTTTCGAGATAACACGATTCAATATATACGATATTACATTACAATACACGAAAATCAATTTAACTCGCCTGCTGGAGCAACTTGTATATGAATTTAAGCCTATGCTCAAATCAAAGAATTTGCAATGTAATCTTTGTGTTGATGATGATATAATGCTTCGATGTGACGCAGACAAAATTCAGCGTGTTTTTGATAACCTTTTGAGAAATGCGGTTATCTACAGTTTTGAAAATACGGATATCACGATCAGCGCACAATGTCAGGAAGATACGGTCAGCATTATTTTTTGTAACCACGGCGATACTCTGCCGGAAGAAAAGTTAAACAGGATTTTCGAGCAGTTTTATCGGCTTGACGCAGCGAGAAGTACAAGCAGTGGAGGAGCTGGATTAGGTTTGGCGATTGCAAAGCAGATTGTTGAACTACACAATGGTACAATCGTTGCAGAGAGCCAAGAGGATCAAAACAAGTTTTCAATTACTTTGCCGTTGGCGTAGGAAAATTGTAAGAATTTGCATAGAAAAAAAGAGGAATATCTTACGAGCAATCAAGAAAATACGGGCTTCTGTTTTGGTACAATAAAAGTATCAAGATAGAGGCTCGTATTTTTTGTGATACAGCATAAGGAGGAATGATGAAGTTGCTAAGAAAACAAATGCTGCTATGTTCTATTTTGTTTCTTGTATTTACGCTATCTGCCTGCTCTGCAATTGGGCAGACAGACGAAAACAATCTTACAGATAGCGCAACATCCGCAGAAAAAACGGTATCAGTTGTACGAGGGACAATTACTCCAACCGTTTCAACGCAAACGACTATTGTTCCGGCAGTACCGTTTATTATTTTCTCACCCGAAAATGGCATATTTAATACAGCGGTAGAATTAGAAGAAAAAATCACTGCCGGGCAAATTATTGGAACTGTGAACGGCAAAGAATTGAAATCTCCGGTGGATGGTACAATTACCTCTATTGCCCCATCCAATGAAAGCGTACCGAGTAATTATCCCGTAGCGATAGTGCATTATACAGGATTTGCCCTCAATGTAGAGGCAGATAATTTTTTGAGTACCTTACCGGAGTATGCAGAGTTGAAAGCAAAATTTCAAGTATATGATGGTGTAGGACCAACCGATATGATTGCCGTGGTGTCGCCTGCCGCAGATGAAAATGCGTTTACGGGAATCGTGCCGCAAGAGGGCATTCTGCAATGCTTGATCAGTCAAACAGTCGATGTGAAATCGGGGCAAAGTGCAACGGTAGTCATAACGGCGACAACGAGAAATGATGTCCTTATATTGCCGCTGTCGGTAATAGCGGGTAGACAAGGGACGGGATTGGTTACTGTAATTACTCCGAATGGAGAAAGAGTGGAAACAAAAGTGACATTGGGTGTGACAGACGGAGCCAATATAGAAATACTGTCCGGCTTAGAGGAGGGCGATGTAGTTTCTGCTACTCCGCCAAACCTTGATCCGAGGGGGATTTGATAAAATGAAAGGAATTTCCGAAAAGACTTTAATCAAAATAAAGGATTTGAAAGCAAGCGTCAAATTGAATAATGGCGATATGCTGACAACAGTAACCAACGCTAATATGGAATTGCAACGAGGGCGCAGTTATGCCATTGTCGGAAAGTCCGGCTCAGGCAAAACAAGCCTTATATCCATTATTGGCTTGTTAAATCGGGAATATGAGGGCGAGTACCTTTATGATGGTATATCTATTTCTGCTTTGAAAGACCGTGATCTGTCTATACTGCGAGCCAATAATATCGGATTTGTATTTCAGAACTACTCTCTGATTAAGCACTTGCGGGTATGGGAAAATATCGAATTACCCCTACTCTATGCCAAAAAGTCGTTTACCGCCAAACAGCGTCACGAGATAATTACAGGCTTGCTAAAAAGTGTCGGCTTAGAAAGCAAGGAAAATGATTACCCAATCAATTTGTCCGGCGGTGAACAACAAAGAGTTGCAATCGCAAGGGCGCTTGCAGTATCTCCGGAAGCCATTTTATGTGATGAGCCTACGGGAGCGTTGGATAAAAAGACGGGAACGCAGATTATGGAACTGTTGCACAGCGTCGTAAAAGAAAATGGAATTATGCTGCTGTTGGTTACGCACGATCCTGATATTGCAGATACCTGTGATACGATTTTTGAAATGGATGGAGGGAGGATAACTTGTGCTAAAAATGATACTTAAAGACCTTCGTCTGTCTCCACTTAGAAGTATTCTGACAAGTGTTTCAATGCTTGTAGGCATTATCGCAATGCTTGGATCGGTATTAGTTGGTACGCTTGGACGGGAGTATTTGATTTCCGTAAACGCACAGGTATATGGCTGGTCACCTACTTACTCATTCGTGATAACGGAATCCGATTTTCACGATAGAAATAAAATGGAACAATTATTCCAGAGATTTGAAGCCATTGATGATGTAGCCGCTGTTACTTTTTCTATGGGAGAAGATATTCGATTTGCACCAATGAAAGATTTAACGCCAATACCGCCGAATGATGTTTACCAAAACCTGATGGCTTTTGATTTAGTTTGCACCACGGAGGCATATAGTCAAGTCTATAATCTTCCAATGACATCCGGTAGATGGTTAGAGCCTTCGAGTGAGGGCGGATCGCTTGAAGTGGTCATAAACAAAGAAGCTAAAAACTATTTTAATGATTCGCCCTATGCTGCAGGAAATGTAAAAAGCACACTTTCGTTAACCCCATTCAATATTGTCGGAGTAGTAAACGATGGCAGGGATTTTCCGACTATCTATGCGGATTCTGCGGCGATCCTCAATTTCGCACCAGCAATGTGGCAAGTACAAAATGCAAATGTGTATTGGCATCCCACAACAGGACTGACAATCGAACAGATACATTCTGCCCTTGGCGACATTTTGACTGATACCATTGGCGGTTACTGGGAAAGTGCTGGGCGGAGTGATATTGGAGATACCTATGATTCGGTATTGTCCATACTGCAATTAGGGCTTTTGGTTACTTCGCTTTTGTTGCTGTTTGTTTCCGTATTAGGGCAGATCAATATCGGACTATCTTCATTGGAACAGCGCACACATGAGTTGCTGATCCGCAGAGCGATAGGTGCTTCACGAACAAATATTGTGGCATTGGTTTTAGGCTCACAGTTGATTTTATCAATATTCGTTTGCTTTGCAGCTATTTTGATTTCGCTGATTTTGGTGCATTGTATTGGAGCGTTGCTCCCTGTGGATTCCCCGGTGGGAACACCGAGTTATCCAATCAGCGTTGCTGTTGTTGCAGTTGCTGTGTCTGTGCTTACAGCATTATTGGGCGGATTATTACCAGCATTGAAAGCAGCAAAATTAGAGCCTGCATTGGCTCTTAGATAATAAAACTCAATTCAAGGAGGAAACAAAATGAAACGAACAATCTCAAAATCCGAAAGACCGTACAGACTGTTATTGTGTGTTATGATTTCTTTGCTGGTGATTATGCTGGCAGGCTGCTCCACTTCTTCGGACTCCGACACAAACACAAGAGGTTTCACGGACTTTGCTACCATTGAAGAAGAATACCTAACGACCATTGAGAGTTTGAATTGGCCGGAGGGCTTTACGCCGCCTGATGCTTTGGAAGGCGAAGATACGGGAGCGTCTTTTCAGATAGGATATGGCGATACAAGAGCATCTAACCTTTGGGAATATTCTTGGATGCAGGAATGGCTTGATACTTACAATACGGATTCGGAAAGGGCGGCAAAAGCCTTAGCTGAACTCGAAAAAGCCTTTGATATGCCTTATATGGGAACAGATCGCTGTGATGACGCCACACGCAAATATCTTCGTGATAATATTGATAAAGCTAAGTTGGGAGATCCGTCTGGATTTACAGAGTGTATTCAGGCAAATTATGCCGATTAAAAATGGCACATAGGAGTTTTGGTGTTGGGAGGTGAGCACATATATGCAGAGAAAACGCCGTAAGAAAAAACGATTTGGAGTATTTTTGTTTTTGCTTGTAGTTTGTATCGGCATAGGTATAATGTTTGTGCCGTGGGCAATGCAGCCGGAAAATTTCAGAGAGGTAAAGAATAAAATAAATGGTTTTCTCTACAAAGAAGATTTTCCTGACTCTTATAATGCAAAATCGCTGATTTTGGTGGATTGTTCTGATGATGAAATATTTGTTTCAAAAAACGAGAACGAGCCACAAATTCCTGCAAGTTTAGCCAAGCTGTTTGTTATTGAGTATGCGTCAACTTTAGCAGACCTTGATAGTATCGTTGTTGCAGACTATGGTGCTATTTCACTCACGAAACCTGGCTCGTCTGTTGCTCAAATCAAGGAAAAAGAATACTTTTTACACAATCTATTTGCGGCAATGTTAGTACCGTCAGGGAATGACGCAGCTTATGTGGTTGCTGATTATTGTGGAGGATTACTTTCGCCGCAAGCAGAAAGCTGTCAAGAGCGTGTGAGGATTTTCATGGAGAACTTAAACCTGCATTTGCAACAGCAGGGGTACTTAGACACAGTTTTATATGATCCGAGTGGTTTTGATATGGAGGCACTTACCACCACTTTAGATTTGAAAGAAGTAGTATATCGGTTGTTGGAATACTCGTGGTTTAGAGAAATTGTATCTCAAAACACTTATACGGCAACACTGCCTGATGGCAGTACACAAATATGGCAGAATACAAACGCCTTCCTTGATCCGACATCCGAATATTACAACGAAAATGTATGCGGAATTAAGACTGGCTCTCTGTCTGACGACTATAACTTGATTGTGCTTTATCAGCAGCACGGAAAAGAGTTTTTGATATGCAGTTTAGGCTCTCAGTCCGATTCCTCTCGTTATGACGATGTGAATTTTATTCTGAAAACGATTGATGAATCGTATTATCTCACGCAATAAATCTTATGTTGTCCAAGACAAAAAAACTAACCAAGGGGGGTGATAATATCGGACGAATCGTAATAATGGAGTTCAAAGCACAAGACTCAACAGCCTTTGACGATATGCTGGCTTTTGTAAAACAGCACCCTGATTTTGAAAAATTAGAGATTTCATATGAGCCGACATTATCCCTTTCCGGCTTAGAAATCAATTTGAGCCGGCGCAGAGTTATCAATAACGGTCAGGAAATTGAACTGACCGTCAAAGAGTACGATATACTCTGCTTGCTCGCAGCCAATAAAGGTCGTGTTCTTACATACGAGCAGATTTATGATAAGGTGTGGGGCGAAATATCAGCAGGCAATGAAAAGGATACCGTAGGCTTTCACATTCGGAATCTTCGTAAAAAACTTTGTGATACAAACTCTCACTTTTCCATAGATAGTGTTCGTGAGATCGGCTACCGCTTTAACAGTCAGTAAGCAGTCCCTCGTAGTTCATAATGAATTGCGAGGGATTATTCATTTTCTAAGACGGTATGTCGGAATTTGATAAATCCCTGCAAATGTTGATTTTATACGACTGTTAAGAGCAATATCGTGTCTAAACTTGCGACTGGACTTTGCATTTTCTACGAGTTATCTTCGTAATATCTCGGCATTATACTACTGGAATGTTTATCATAAACAGGGCATGATTTATGGCAGAATGGGCAGTCGTTCTCGTGCCATTTATTAGGTCTTGCTTGGATACGAATATGTTTAACTCCATTCTTATCAGAGTA
>ERZ1034781.773-NODE-773-length-15354-cov-9.463756_pt1 | contig 15354 bp, 11 predicted proteins | sample MGYA00520700_ERZ1034781 | MGnify/ENA primary metagenome ERZ1034781 (study PRJEB33766, sample SAMN09781709) | gut metagenome | biome: gut microbiome | host: Homo sapiens | place: Madagascar | study: EMG produced TPA metagenomics assembly of the PRJNA485056 data set...
TGATGGATACCGCCGGCAACTGCGGCAACCAGATCAGCACCCTGATGGTTCGCGGCCTTGCGCTGGGCGAGGTGGAGCCTTCCGATTTCCTGAAAGTTCTCGGCAAGGAGCTCCGCGTTTCCGCCATCGTGGGCGCAGTGCTGGGCCTTGTGAACGGTCTGCGCATCTACCTGATGTACACCTTTATCTTTGCGGGCCAGTACGAGAACGTGATGGGCTATGCTGTCGTGGTCAGCGTGTCGCTGTTCTTCAGCGTCATTCTGGCAAAGCTGGTGGGCGGTATGCTGCCGCTGGCCGCCAAAAAGCTGGGAGCCGACCCGGCCATTATGGCGACGCCCTTCATCACCACCATCGTCGATGCGTGCAGCTTGATCCTCTACTTCCAGATCGCGCAGCTCGTGTTCCGGAATATGATGTAAAACGTTCGGAGAACGGATGTCTCTGCGGTTTTGCCGCGGCTGCACCCGTTCTCTTTTTTACAGTTTTCAACACCGCAGTTTTATACATTGCGGGATGTGGAAAACTCAGGGGCTCAGATTCCAACGGGGAGAATGCGGAATGGCTTGGCGGAAAGCCGGTGAAAAAAGAAAAGAAAAGGCCTCGACTTTCTTTTGGAAAAAAGAAAATTCTCCTGCATTTCTCCCCAAAACCCTCCATGGAAAATGCAGGGAAATACATCACGTATAAAAATCAGTCTCTCCGCCTGTGGAAAACTCGGTGGAAAAAGTGGAAAACACCGTGGGAAACTGCCCCTCTTTTTCACAAATTCAGTGGAAAACACCGTGGAAAAAGTGGATAAGTCCATCCGGCGGCACCAAAAATGGATACAACCGGCCGTTTTGGCACTCCCCCACGGCGACAGCTAAGCCCTTTGTTCACAGGGAGTTCCTTGAATGGCCCGGCCAAACATGGTACAATAAAAAATACACACAGCCCCGTCTGACCGGGGCAAATTCTACGATCATGGAGGCGTCTGCCTATGAACTGGCTTACCAAACTGGAGCGGAAGTATGGCCGCATCTGCATCCCGAACCTCATCTCGATCTTGGTCGGCGCGCAGATCTTGGTCTACGCCGTGGAGCTGTTCGTCAATCAGTATATCTCACTCTACCTGAGCCTGAACCGCACCGCCCTGCTGGTGGGTCAGCTCTGGCGGGTCATCACCTTTGTGTTCGTTCCGTTTTCGGGCGGCGGACCGCTGAGCGTGGTGCTGGGCATCTACTTCACGTGGTTCATCGGCAGCGCGCTGGAAAACGAGTGGGGCGATTTTCGCTTCAACCTTTATATCTTACTGGGCATGGTGGGCGCGGTGGCGGCCTGTCTGCTGACGGGCTACGCCGATACCTACTGCCTGTCCCTGTCGCTGCTGCTGGCCTTTGCCATGCTTTACCCGGAGGTTCAGGTGCTGCTCTTCTTCGTCATCCCCATCCGGGTGAAGTACTTCGGCCTGTTCGCGGGGGCGCTGTGGCTGCTCAGCTTCCTCGGTGCCGGGGCAGCGGGCAAGCTGAACTATCTGCTCTGCATGGTGAACTTCCTCGTCTTCTTTGGCCCGCAGGCGTGGCGCAGTGTCCGCGCGTGGGTCCGCCGTGAACAGTGGAAGAGGAAGAACCGCCGATGATGCTGGATCGATTGGAAGGCAACGCGGAGCTGAAATCCAGCGTTCGCCTCATGCTGGACAGCCGCCGCTTGACCCACAGCGTCCTTTTGGTGGGCGAGGAGGGGCTGGGAGCCGGTTTCGCGGCCCGCTGCGTTGCGGCCGATTATCTTTACCCCCAAGGCGGAGCGCCCGCTGAGGCGCTTGTACGGGGCGAATGCTGCCGTGCCGTGGCAAAGGCCGGCAAGCGCGACAGCGGCCAGATCGAAACAGGTGTCGTGCGGGAGGCCATCTCGGTCACCGGCATGGGTTCCGGCGGAAAATATCTTGTCGGTCAGGTCACGGCCATGCGGTCGGAGATCTTCAACACCAGCCTTTCGGCGGAGGGCCGCGCCGTCCTGCTCTACCATGTGGAGCAGATGAACGAGGAATCGGCCAACGCCCTGCTGAAGGTCATGGAGGAGCCGCCGGAGGGCGTGCTCTTTCTGCTGACGGCGGATTCGCTGGCGGGCGTGCTGCCCACCATCCGGAGCCGCTGCATCAGCTTTGCCATGGCCCCCGTCTCCCCTGCCGACTGCGCCCGCTACTGCACGAAGCAGGGGGTGGACGCCAAGGCGGCGGCCCTGTACAGTGAGCTTTTCGACGGCCACATCGGCACAGTGCTGGCCGCCGCGGGGGACGATGCCCGCCGCGAGCAGGTGGAACAGGCCCTGACGCTGGCCAAGGCCGCCGCCGCGAAGGACAGCTACGCCGCCGCCGTCCTGCTGGCCGGTTACGAAAAGGAGAAAGCCGGTGCGGCCGCCCTGCTGGCCGATTTCCGGGCCGTCGCCGCTGCCGGGCTGCGCGGCAGCCCCCGCTCCCCGGTGCAGGGCGATGCCGCCCGCAAGGCGCTGGGAGCCGCTGATGCCGCCATGCAGCGCATCAGCGCACAGGTCAACCCGAAGATCGTTCTGTCTGTGCTGGCCGCAAAATTCAGAAGCTTCTGAATAAGAAAAGCAGCCGCGTTTGCGGCTGCTTTTCTCGTTATCATGCGGAAAATATCTTATCTTCTCCGGGTGCGGTGCTTACGGTTCAGGTTCAGCGAACCGCCGCTGGCGACCATGGTGACGAAGCTGAGGACTGCAAGAATGAGCACCAGAGCCGCCATGAGGAGCAGGGTGCTTTTGAGGTCGGTGCGAAAGTCGGAGACGTATTCCTGATGGGTCACGAGGCTGACCTTGCCCACCTCGTAGCCGTCCAGATAGACGGTGGCCTCGCCGAGGACGGCGCCGCTCTTGACGGTGGCGGAGACGCTCTCCGGCAGTTCGAAGCTGTAGGTCACCTTGTCGTCGGCGTGGCCGTAGCCGCTGAGGGGTTCGGCGGCATAGAGCTCCACGGCTTCCTCGCTGCGGCACTTGGTCAGCGGGACCGTGGTCAGCGGCGTTTCGGTGTCCACGAGCGGACGGTCTGCGAAGCTGGCGAAAGCCCAGTCCAGCAGCTCGGAAGCTTCCTTGTAGATGTTGTCGAGGTCGGAGCCGAGGATGACCAGCCCGTAGGTGTGGCCGCCTTTCTGGGCAAAGGTGACGTAGCAGCGGCCCGCCAGCGTGGTAAAGCCGGTCTTCATGCCGCGGATGTAGTCGCGGTAGTAGGGGTACTCCGGGTTCAGCATCAGGTTGGTGGAGGTGATGGTCCGCTGGTTCTGGTGCAGGTTGGTGGCCGGGAGGGTGTAGCTCAGGGTGTTGGCGGCCTTCATGTAGGTCTCGTTGGCGGCACAGGCCGACGCGATGAGGGCGAGGTCATGGGCCGAGGAGACGTTGCCGTAGTCATACAGGCCGTGCACGCAGGTAAAGCTGGTGGAGGTGCAGCCCAGCTCCTGCGCCTTCTGGTTCATCATGGCCACAAAGTTGGGCAGACTGCCGTCCGCCACGTCGCTGGCGATGACGCTGGCGGCGTCGTTGGCGCTGGCGACCAGAAGCCCGTACAGCAGGTCGATGCGGCGCACGGTCTCGCCGATGCGGAGGTTCATGGTGCTGCCGTTGGCGTTCTGGATGTCCTTGAACTCCTGCGTCAGGCTGGTGGGGATGGTGATCTCCGCGTTCAGATCCTTGCCGCTTTCGAGGAAGAGCAGGGCCGTCATCATCTTGGTCAGGCTGGCGATGTAGCGCTGCTGGTCGATGTTTTGTTCCAAGATGGGCTTGTCGATGTCCGCGTTGAACAGGTAGACCGATTCGCCCTCATTGGCGGTCTGGATGGGCATCTCGTACACGGCCAGACCCGGCAGTGCAGCCGAGACGGCCAGCACAGCCGTCAGCAGCAGGGCAGCGGCCCGGCGGAAGAAGGTGTTTTTTTGCATGAGCATATCCTCCCAAAAGATTCAGATCATCCCAGCAGTTTCTGCCAGAACGAGAACAACGTGTACTTTTTGGATGCCGGGGCAGTTTCCGCCGGTGCCGGATGGAGTTCCGGGCTGGTGAAGGCCCAGTCGAACAGCTCGGCGGCCTCGCGGAAGATGTTCTGGCTGTTGGAACCCAAGATCACAAGGCCGTAGGTGTGGCCGTCCTGCTGGGCAAAGGTGACGAAGCACCGCCCTGCTTGGGTGGTGAAACCGGTCTTCATCCCGTGGGCGTAGCTGCGGTAATAGGCGCTGGCGGGCTGCAGGAGCTTGTTGGTGGTGGTCACGATCCGGGCGGGATGCACATTGGTGGCGGGCAGCTCGTAAGCCGTAGCGTCGGCGATCCGCCGATAAACAGGGTTCGCGTAGCATGCCAGCGCGATCTTGGCCATATCGCGGGCCGTGGAGTAGTTGCCGGTGTCGTAGAGGCCGTGGGCGCAGGTGAAATGGGTGGAGGTGCAGCCCAGCTGAGCCGCGCGGGCATTCATTCGGGCTGCAAAGGCCGCAAGGTCGCCCCCGGCATCGTCGCTGGCGAGGACGCTGGCCGCATCGTTGGCGCTGGGCAGCAGCATCGCGTAGAGCATATCGATGCGGCGGACGGTCTCCCCCGCCTGTAGGCCGATGGTGTGGCCCCGGTCTGCCTTGATGGCTGCAAACTCCGGCGTCAGGCTGTCGGGGATGGCGATCTCCGCGTTCAGGTCATTTCCGCGCTCGATCACCAGCAGGGCTGTCATCATCTTGGTCAGGCTGGCAACGCAGCGGGGCAGGTCGGGGTTCTGCTCCACAAGGACTTCCCCGGTGTCAGCGTCGAAGAGATAGATCGACTCCTGCGGGTAAGTGATCTGGATGGGCATGGCGTAAACGGCAAAGCCGGGCAGCGCAGCCGCCGCCGCGATCGCGGCGGTCAGCACCAGCGCCAGCACCCGGCGCGCAAGGGAATGGATGTACATGGTCAAAAGCTCCTTCGGAAGTTCCCGGCTTCCACAATGGGGGTTGAAAAAGAACTATTAAAAGAATACCATAAAAGAAGCAAAAGAGAAAGGTGGTTTTTCAACAATGATCGTTTCCTTTGGTGGAAAAACGCCCCAAGACCGCGGCGCGGCCTTTGTGGCCCCCAATGCTACGGTGCTGGGCGATGTGATTCTGGAAGCCGGTTCGAGCGTCTGGTACGGGGCGGTGCTGCGCGGGGACGACGGCACCCTGACCCTTGGCGAGAATACCAACGTGCAGGATAACGCAGTGCTCCACTGTGACCCCGGCGGGGCCGTGTTGCTGGGCAAAAATGTCACGGTGGGCCACAGCGCCCTTGTCCACGGCTGCACCGTGGGGGATGGCAGCCTCATCGGGATGCACGCCACCCTGCTGAACCACTGCGTCATCGGGAAAAACTGTATCATCGGGGCCGGGGCGCTGGTGCCGGAAGGAATGGTCATCCCGGACGGTTCCGTGGCCGTCGGCGTCCCGGCGCGGGTCATCAAGACCATCTCCGCCGAACAGGCTGCACACAACGTCGAAAATGCGCAGCACTACGTCACGGACGCGAAAAATCACGATGCTGTCATAAAAGTTTCACAAGAATTCACAAGAATGTAATGACTTTTGTTCCGAAATCGGGTATACTATAAAGCACAAGGGAGCGGGGCCGCAACCGTCTCCCTTGCACATGATTCCTCCTCACACCAAAGCAATACCCCAAAAAGCAGGAACCCCCTCCGGTGTACCGCAAGCGCCGGAGGGGGTTCTTGTTTGTTTTAGGGGTGGCAGTGCGAAGCACGGACGGAGAGGGCTTACACCGCCCCGTAAATGCCGTGGACGGAGACTTCGCCGGTGAAGACGTGCTCTTCGCCGCTGTCCGTGCGGACGACGAGGCGGCCCTCTTCGTCTACGTCGATGGCTTCGCCTGCGCCCTGCCCGCCGCCCGGCAGGTCAAAGGTCACCCGGCGGCCGATGTTGACACAGGCGGCCTTGTATTCCTCCCGGAAGGGGGCAAACCCCTCCCGCGCGAAGACGTACATCGGGCGGTCGAAGCCGAAATCGGTCAGACCCTCGGCCAGCCACTGCGGGTCGGCGGCGAGATCAACGGCTGCTCCCTGCAGCGCCAGCGAGGTGCCGTGGGGCAGGTCCGCTGCGTCAAAATAGCTCTGGGGCTGGGCCAGATTGATGCCGATGCCGCACAGAATGCCCCGGCCCTGCTGCTCGTAGCCGTAGGAGACGGATTCGCACAGGATGCCGACGATCTTCTTGCCCTTCAGCAAAAGGTCGTTGGGCCACTTGATCTGGCAGTCCACGCCGTAGCGCAGCTTGAGCTGGCTGCGCACGGCAAGGCTTGCCAGCAGCGGCAGGGTGGCGGGCTGCGCCAGCGGCTCCCGGATGGCGACGGTGTAGTACAGCGCCTTGCCCTCCGCGTTGACCCAGCTGCGGCCCAGCCGCCCCCGGCCGGCGGTCTGGTTGGTGGTGTAGACCGCGCCCACCGGGCCGAACTCCTCGAAATGTTCTTTCACATAGGCGTTGGTGCTGCCGCATTCGGGCAGATAACGCACCTCGTTGATGCTCATAGATGTGGTACCTCTTTGTGTTCATGGGAGATGATCTTCCCTTGGTCCAGCGTCAGCACACCGTAGGTGTTGGGGCCGGTATAGCACCGGCCGCAGGAGCCGGGATTGAACAAAAATACACTGCCGCGCTGCTCGGCCACCGGGATATGGGTGTGGCCGAACAGGGCCACCTCGGCCCCGCGGGCGGTGGCGGCATCGGTGAGCGTATCCAGATCGTATTTTACGCCATACATATGGCCGTGAGTATAGAAGACGACGACCTGATCGAAGGCGGCCAGACCGTCCAGCGGCTCCAGCGCGCCAAAATCGCAGTTTCCGGCCACCGCATAGACCTTCATCTTCGGGTAGAGCGTCAGGGCCTCTTCCAGATCGCGCAGACCATCGCCGAGAAAGATCACGGCGGTCGCGTCGCTTTCCGCATGAAGAATGCGCTCGACAGCTCCGGCACTGTTGTGGCTGTCACTCAGGATCAAAAGTTTCGTCACGGGACAACGTCCTCCTAAAATTTAGTTATTCTGCATGGCCAGCATCTGCTTGTAGACCTCGCTCTTGGAATACGGGGTCCCCTGCGCGGCGGCTTTGGCGGCGGCGGTGGGGCCGTAACCCTCGCTTGTCAGGTCTAAGGCGCGCTGGGCGGCCTGTTCCAGCGTCAGGCTCTCTTCGGTCTCGGCGGCGGGTGCCCCGGCCATGACCAGCACATACTCGCCGCGGGGCTCATTTTCGGCGTAGTGGGTCTGTGCCTCGCCGAGGGTGGTCTTCCAGATCTCCTCGTGGAGCTTGGTCAGCTCGCGGCAGAGGGTGATGCTCCGCTCAGTGCCGAAGGCCGTCACCAGATCGTCCAGCGTGGTGCGCAGTTTGTGCGGCGCTTCGTAGAAAATGACCGTCCGCTTCTCGCCCTGCAATTCGGCCAAGCGCTCCCGCTTCTGCTTTTTGTTCACGGGCAGGAAGCCCTCGAACACCCAGCGGGAGGTGTCCTGCCCCGAAACCGCCAGCGCCGTGACACAGGCCGAGGCGGCGGGCACCGGCACGACCTTGATGCCGCGGGCCAGCGCATCCCGGACGATGACCTCGCCGGGGTCGGAGACGCAGGGCATTCCGGCGTCTGAGCAAAGGGCGCAGTTCTCCCCCGCCTCGATGCGGCGCAGGATGCCTTCGCCTTTTTGCAAAGCGTGCTCGTAGTAGCTGACCATCGGCTTTTTCAGGCCGAGGAAGTTCAGCAGCTTCATGGTCACGCGGGTGTCCTCGGCGGCGATGAAGTCCGCCGCACCAAAGGTCGCCGCCACCCGCGGCGGCATGTCGTCCAAGTTGCCGATGGGTGTTGCGACGATATATAACGTACCAGCCATACAGACCTCCCAATTTCAGTTGTTCCCGTACAGGGCCGCCCCCGCCGAGATGAGCACATCCGGTTCGATGCGCAGCCCGGTCTTGCGGTTTTTCTGCGCCTCCACCAAAAAGAGCCACGGGGCCGCGTCGGGCTTGTTCTTCACAAAGGCGAGGCGCTTGGGCTCCAAGCGGTTGGCCCGCAGCACGGCCAGCACCTCGGCCAGCCGTTCGGGCCGGTGGCAGAGCGCGAGCCGCCCGCCGTCCTTGAGCAGCCGGAAGCCGCAGCGGCAGACATCCTCCAGCGTGCAGTCGGTCTCGTGCCGCGCTGCGGCGCGGGCGGGGTCGCTGCTCTGGAACCCGGCAGTAAAGTAGGGCGGGTTGCAGGCGCAGACATCGAAGCTGCCCTCCCCCGCCCGGTAGGTGCGCAGGTCGGCGCAGACGGGGGTGATGTGGTCGATGCCCTGTGCGGCCAGTGCCTCACGCAGGAGGCTGCTTGCCTCCGGCTGGAGCTCCACGGCGGCGCATTCGCCCCGGTGGCCCCGGTCGTGCCACTCCAAGCTGACGATGCCGCAGCCGGAACACAGGTCCACAGCCTTCTGGCTGCGCTTGGGCTCCGTGAACCGGGCCAGCAGCAGCGCGTCCGACCCGAAGCGGTGGGCCGCCGAACAAAAGACTTCTGTTTTATTATACAAAATCTCGGTGGAATGTTCCATATCTGTGCCGTGAATCCTTTACCAAAATATCGGGCCGGAATCTCCGGGAAAATTGTGCAGGGCGGAAAACCGCCCGCAAACAAAAAGCAGCAGACCCGCTTTGAACAGGTCTGCTGCTTTTGATGCGTTTTTACGGATATCGCCGTGAAATTATTCAGCGGTGATAGCACCGGTGGGGCAAGCGCCCTCGCAAGCGCCGCAATCGATGCAAGCGTCTGCATTCACAACTGCAACACCGTTCTCAACGGTGACAGCACCAACGGGGCAAGCGCCCTCGCAAGCGCCGCAGCCAACACATGCGTCAGAAACCTTGTGTGCCATAATAAAACTCTCCTTTATTTCCCGTGCCAATGTTTAGGAGAAGCCTGCCCTCGCACGGTGCCAGCAAGCTGCTCCGGAATTCATCCTTGTCTGCATTCTAACAAACCAAAAATGAAAAGGCAAGACTAACCGTACCGCCGTAAAGGGCTTTTTTTATTTTTTGTTGGGTTGCACAAAAGCAACGGCTAACTTTACGGGAAAATTGAGGGAGATTTTTAGCGAAAATCACGAAGCACGGTTAGTTTTGCGATACTAACCACTGTGATTTCCCACCATTTTTCTGGGAATTATTTCGCCTTTTTGGGGCAGTTTCCACAGCCGGCGGGGTTACCGTCGGCGTCCGCTGCTGCCACCACAGGGGCGGGGTTGCGCACGCCGGAATAGTCGTCGTCCGGGTCGGGGCGGCGGGGGGCGCGCTTGCCGCCGCTGACATACTCGCACACGCCGACCTTGTAGTACCGGGGGGTCAGGGCTTCGGAGCCGCAGCGCACCCGCAGGTAGCCGGAAACGGGGTTCACTTCCAGCACAGTGCCGAGACCATCCGGGGTGCGGACGGTGCTGCCCACCATGGGCATGATGCTGTTGAGGTACTCGTAGGCGCTTTCCTCATAGGCGAGGCAGCACATCAGGCGGCCACACGCGCCGCTGATCTTGGTGGGGTTCAGGGAGAGGCCCTGCTCCTTGGCCATCTTGATGGAAACGGGCTGGAAGTCCTTCAAAAAGCGGGAGCAGCAGAAGGGCTGGCCGCAGATGCCGAGGCCGCCGATCATCTTGCTCTCGTCGCGCACGCCGATCTGGCGCAGCTCGATGCGGGTGTGGAAGATGCCGGCCAGATCCTTGACCAGCTCGCGGAAGTCCACGCGGCCGTCGGCGGTGAAGTAGAACATGATCTTGGAGCGGTCGAGGGTATATTCGGCCTCCACCAGCTTCATTTCCAGCCCGTGCCGGGCGATGCACTCCTGACAGGTGTGGTAAGCCCGCTTTTCATCCTCGCGGTTCTGGCGCATCCGGCGCACATCCACGCTGTCGGCTATCCGGGTGATGGGCTTGAGGGCCTTGGGCACGGCGGCATCCGTCACTTCCTTGACGCCCTGTACCACCTCGCCGCACTCGATGCCGCGGGCGGTCTCGACGATGACGTAATCGCCGGTTTTGATCTCGGCCCCGTCTGGGTCGAAGTAATAGCTTTTTCCGTTTTCCTTGAAACGGACAGAGATCACTTTTTTCATAGTTTTCCTCGTACTATTCCGATAAACACTCAAAAATTTGAGCCTATAAATCCATTCTATCAAATAGTATAACATAATCCCGAAAATATTTCCACGGAATTGCAACAATCTTCGGCCCTGAACCGTATCTCCGGTGAAAACTGACTAAATTTTGCAAAAGATTCACCCGGCGCTCTTGCAACCCCTCTGACCTCGTGTATAATAGGAATCATGGAAAACTCGCCCTTTTGAGGGCGCTTGCCGTGGAGCGCACGGCAAGAAGTAAGGAAACGGTAGGATAAAATGGAAAAATTCAGTGTCAAAAAACCGTTCACGGTTCTGGTGGCCGTCATCATGGTGCTGATGCTGGGCTTCGTGTCCATCAGCAACATGCAGACCAACCTCTTGCCGGACGTGAACACGCCGTACCTGATGGTGGTCACGGTGTATCCCGGTGCGAGCCCGGAGCGCGTGGAGAGCGAGGTCTCTGACGTCATGGAAAACGCGCTGGGCACCGTGGCAGGTGTGGAATCCATCACGGCCACCTCTGCGGAGAACTACAGCCTTCTGCTGATGCACTTCGCCGAGGGTACGGATATGAACAGCGCCTTGGTCAAGGTGTCGAACAAGGTGGACCAGACCACCTCCAGTCTGCCCAGCAGCTGTCTGTCCCCTTCAATCATTGAGTACAGCCTGAACATGAACGCCTTTATGACCGTGGCTGTCAGCCGCGAGGGCAGCGATGTGTACGACCTGTCGGATTTCGTCAACGATACCCTCGTGCCCTATGTGGAGCGCAAGGGCGGCGTGTCCAGCGTGTCCGCCAACGGCCTGATCGAGAAGATGGTGCAGGTCCAGCTCAGTCAGGAGAAGGTGGACGCCATCAACGAACGGCTGCTGGAAGTCATCGACGCCCAACTGGCCGATGCGCGGGCTCAGCTCGACGCCGCTGAGGCCCAGATCGAAGCCGGCCGTGCGGAGTACAACCGCCAGTTCAAGAACTTCAATAAGACCGTTTCCAACACCGTGATGCAGCAGTACAGCGGCGAGGTCGGCAATGCGGTGGAGACCGTCCGCAAACAGGCACAGGCCCTGCTGGACAGCGTCAACCAGCTCATCGCCGTGGTGCAGGAGCCGGAGATCCAACAGGCCCTGATCGACGTCCGGGACGGCTTGCAGCGCGTCATGGACAAGTTCAACGAGACGGGCATGAAGGACATCGACTCCCTGATCGAGATCGTGGCCGAGCTGCGCGAGATCACTGATAAGCTGACCACCGCCTTGCAGCAATTGCAGGAGCGCCTGAACACGGAGACCGGCACCGAGGGCAGCACTGCCACCGATCTGGTCGATGATCTGCAGGTGCAGCAGAGCCTGAACACCGTTTACAACACCCTGAACGACGTCATCAAGGCTATGGACGATGTCCCCGGCCTGATGAGCACCTTCTCGGACGCCTTGGGCACCTATTCCCAGCAGCAGCTGGAAGCCTATATGCAGTTCACCGAGGCCCGCGAGATGCTGAACGAGTACGAAAAGCAGCTCGAAACCGCAAAGCAGACCTATGAGGACGCCAAGGAGAAGGCCATGGCCAGCTCCGACGTCTCCAAGATGCTGGACATCGACACGCTGGCGCAGCTCATCTACGCCCAGAACTTCTCGATGCCCGCCGGTTACGTCAAGGATTCCAGCGGCAAATCGTGGCTGCTGAAGGTCGGCGAGGAGTACGACAGCATCGACGATATCTCCGGTGCCCTGCTGCTCCATGTGGACGGCTTCGGCGATGTCCGCCTGTCGGACGTGGCCGATGTGGAGGTCATCGATAACGCCGAGGCCAGCTTCACCCGCCTGAACGGCGAGCGCGCGGCCGTGCTGAAAATCTACAAAGGCTCCAGCTCCAGCGCCAGCACCGTCTCGGACAACTGCCTGTCCGCGTTCAAGGAACTGGAAGCTCAGTACGACGGCCTCCATGTGGTCGTCCTGTCCAACCAAGGCAACTATATCACCATCATCGTCAAGAGCATCCTCAGCAGCATGATCATCGGCGCAGCATTGGCCATCATCGTGCTGGCTCTCTTCCTGCGGGACATCAAGCCCACCCTCGTGGTCGGCTTCAGCATCCCGCTGTCGGTCCTGTTCGCTGTGGTGCTGATGTACTTCACCGGCATGGACCTGAACGTCATGACGCTGGCCGGCCTGTCGCTGGGCATCGGCATGCTGGTGGATAACTCCATCGTCGTCATCGAAAACATCTACCGTCTGCGCAGCCGCGGCGTGCCCGCCGCCCGCGCGGCCGTGCAGGGCACAAAGCAGGTGGGCATGTCCATCGTGGCATCCACCCTCACTTCGGTCTGCGTCTTCCTGCCGGTCGTCTTCTCGTCCAGCCTCGTCAAGAGCCTGATGCAGCCCATGTCCCTGTGCATCGGCTACTGCCTGATGGCCTCTCTCCTCGTGGCCGTCACCGTTGTCCCGGCGGCTGCCTCCACCGTTCTGAAAAAGGCGGAGCCGAAGCAGCTCAAGTGGTTCGACAAGATCCAGAACAAGTACGCCAAGAGCTTGGAGTGGTGTTTTCAGCACCGCGCTCTGCCGCTGGTGGCAGCAGTGGCTTTGCTGGTCTTCTGCGGCTGGCGGGTCGTCTCCATGGGCGTGGAATTGCTGCCCACCATCACCAGCAATGAGGCCATCGTCACCCTGAAAACCACCAAGGACCTCAGCAAGGAGGACTCCTACGCCATTGCCGAAAAGGCCATCGACGCCATGCTGAACGTGGACAACGTGGAGGAAGTGGGCATCACCACCGACACCCGTGTGGCCGGCATGGATGTGGGCCAGTTGGGTCTGCCCAGCGCCATCACCGACCTGCTGAACGCTGCCAACAGCTACGGCACCTATCAGGTCAACGTCATGCTGAACGAGTCCCTCTCCTCCACCCAGATCGAAACGGCCCGTCAGGCGCTGGAAGATGCCCTCTCCGGCATTGAGGACTGCACCGCCACCGTCGAGATCAGCGGGATGCAGGAGCTGACCAGCCAGCTGGCCAGCGGGCTGAGCGTCAAGATCTACGGTGCGGATCCCGATACCATGACCCAGCTCTCCGAGAAGGTCGTGGAGATCGTCAACAACACCGAGGGCTTTGCCAACGCCACCAACGGTCTGGGCAGCGGCGATGCCACCATCAATCTGCAGATCGACCGCGACAAGGTCCGCTCCTACGGCCTGACCGTTGCGCAGGTCTACCAGCAGATCGCCGCCAAGCTGACCACCACCACCACGGCGCAGACCCCAGTATCCGTGGACGGCAGAACCATGAGCGTGGAGATCAGCGACAACCTCGACCCCGTGACCAAGGAAAACATGATGGATATCACCTTTGAGACCTCTGTCATGTCCGCCGACGGCACCACCACCACCGGCACCTGTAAGCTGAGCGACATCGCAACGTGGGTCACCGGCAGTGCACCCAACTCCATCACCAGCCGGAACCAGACCCGGTACGTCACCGTTACTGCCAACACGCTGGAGGGCTACAACACCACGGTTCAGGCCCGTGAGCTGGAAAAGAAGCTGGATGCCTTCGCCCTCTCCGACGAGATGCCGGAGGGCTGCTCCTTCTCCATGGGCGGCGAGTCCGACAGCGTCAACTACATGGTCAATGAGATGGTGCAGTGGATGAGTCTGGCTCTGCCCTTCGTCTACCTCGTCATGGTGGCCCAATTCCAGAGTCTGCTCTCCCCCTTCATCGTCCTGTTCACCGTGCCGCTGGCCTTCACCGGCGGTCTGCTGGGTCTGCTCCTCACCGGCCAGCAGCTGACCATGATCTCCCTGATGGGCTTCATCGTCCTGATGGGTACCGTCGTCAACAACGGCATCGTCTTCGTGGACTACACCAACCAGCTCCGCCTGGGCGGCATGGAGCGCCGCGCGGCCCTCATCGCCACCGGCAAGACCCGTATGCGCCCCATCCTGATGACCACCCTGACCACCGTTCTGGCTATGCTGCAGCTCGTCTTCAGCAACGATATGGCCAGCCAGCTCATGAGCGGCATGGCCATCGTCATCATCTGCGGCCTGACCTATGCGACCATCATGACGCTGTATGTCGTGCCGCTGCTGTATGATCTGCTGTTCAAGAAGCCGCCGCTGAACATCGACGTCGGCAGCGATGACCTCGACGATATCCCCGACGATGCCGCCGAGTATATCGCCCAGTCCCACGCACAGCCGGAAGCATAATTTTTAGATGGAAAAACCGTCCGCTTTGGAAGTGGGCGGTTTTTTTTCAACCTCTCAGTCTCGCTGACGCTCGCCAGTCGTCCACCCTTTGTCGCTTGCGCGACATCTCCCTCCGGCCGGAGGGAGTCTTTCCTAATAAGGGGAGCCCTTGGCAAAACCGGAAACTCTATCTATACGCCAGAGCCTCCCCTACAAGGGGAGGTGGCATCGCGTAAGCGATGACGGAGAGGTTGTACAGAGAAAAAGCTGCCCTGCGCAAGCAAGGCGTGTTTTTACATTGCAAAATGCCCAAAAAATATCTCGAAATATTGGCTGATAAATCTAAAAAGATGTCCACACAGGAGGCGTAAACTGTGATATAATCATAATTATAAAGGATATAACCGAGAGTGTGGTATCCAATCATTTCGAAAAAGGAGGCGAAGCCCTATGGCACAGTTTCGCTCCAAGCCCTTTGGCGTGACCAAGAATGGCGAAAAGGTCAACGAGTACATCATGTCGAACCCCGGCGGGCTGGCGGTCAGTGTGCTGAATTACGGCTGCGTGATCAAAAACATCTTTGTTCCCACAAAACATGGGCCGGTCGATGTCGTGGTGGGCCACGACACCTTTGCCGACTATGAAAATGACTTCAATTCCTCCAGCAGTACCTGCTGCGGCGCATTTGTGGGGCGGTACGCCAACCGCATCGAGAACGCCGAGTTCAGCGTGGGCGGCAGAAAGTACCAGCTGGAACCGAACAACGGCAAAAACCACTTGCACGGCACCTTCCCCCGCAAAATTTACGACGTCAAGGCCTTCGGCGATACCCTGCTGCTGGAGACCGAGAGCCCGGCGGGCGAGGATGGTTTCCCCGGAAATCTGAAGATCTCGGTGCGCTACATCCTCACCGAGGACAACGCCCTGCGGATGGATTACCGCGTCTCCTCCGACGCCGACACCATCCTGAACCTGACGAATCACACCTACTTCAACCTCGACGGCGGCGGCGATGTGCTGAACCAGAAGCTGCGCATCTACGCCTCCCGCTATC
>ERZ1034781.778-NODE-778-length-15263-cov-24.776105_pt1 | contig 15263 bp, 9 predicted proteins | sample MGYA00520700_ERZ1034781 | MGnify/ENA primary metagenome ERZ1034781 (study PRJEB33766, sample SAMN09781709) | gut metagenome | biome: gut microbiome | host: Homo sapiens | place: Madagascar | study: EMG produced TPA metagenomics assembly of the PRJNA485056 data set...
AAGGCCTCGGCTACAACCTCAAATCTCAAATTAGCCATTCTTCTTTTATTATTTTTATAAGTTTGCGGGTGCAAAGTTACGAAATAATTGGCTAACTGCTACCATCTTGACCGTTTTTTTATGCATAATTCAAACTTTTCCGCCCTTTTTCATACAATATGTTGGTATCCGAGGGGGAAATACGCATTTACAGGCTGCAAAAACGCTCGATAAACTTCTTGCGGAAGAAGCGGCCCACCTTCACATAATCGATGTTGTCGAACGGCGGATAGAAATGGCAGACATTGTCGACCACCTCTATCAGATAGTCCATATTGATGATGTACTTCTGGTTGACCTGCACAAACTGCTTGTCGAGACCAGCCAGCGATTCGCTCTTTACATTGCGCTTCAGGCGGACAGGAGCAGGAACGCCAGCCACCACAACCTCCCAGCAGCGACCTTCGTGATTATACTTGAATACACCGATGTCTCGCTTGTCAACCAGCTTGAAGTCTGCACCGTTGGTATAGAGCAGGAACTTGTCATCCTTCGGATTCGGGATGCTCAGGCCGTTTTCATCCAGCGATACTCCCCGGGCTGAGTATGGAAGGCTCTCGATGCCAGCCTCTTCCAGTCTACCCATAATCAGCGCCAAGTCCTTATTGTCTATCGGCTTGAGCAGCACATCGAAGGCTTTCTTCCGAAAGGCAGGCAGGATAAACTTGTCGTATGCCGTATACATCACGACACGACAGTCGCCATCCGTAAAATCATCAATACGGTCAAGGAAATCCAAGCCCGAAATATCAGGCAACTGCACGTCGAGAAACAACACATCAGGACGATGCTTGTTGACCAGCGCCAATCCGTCCAAACCGTTCAAGGCGACACCAGCCACCTCAATCTTATAACTCTTCAGCAGGCGAGCCTCCAAGTCGTAAGCCGCCTGCTTGTCATCGTCTACAATAACTATTTTCATATTCCCCTTAGTTTACACCTTATTATATTATATAGATAAATTAATCTCGTCTGGTATACAGAAACTGGATTCGCAGCCCAGCACCTTTCCGTCTTCACCCTTGAGGTTACGCATGGAGAAGGTCATCTTGCTGCGATTGCGTTCGTTTATCATCGCAATGGTCTGACTGAGCACCGTCAGTCCTGTCCGCTTCTTACCCGTGCTTCGGATATCGAAACCCGGTCCGTTGTCGATGACGGAGATGGATGTCATGCCTTTCTGCCTGCGTTCCACCTTTACCTGCAATCGCTTTTCTCCTTCCCATCCTCTCAATCCGTGAACCAGGGCATTCTCCACCAATATCTGTACAAACATGGAAGGCACATGCACCTTGCCGAGGTCGATATCCGGAGCCACCTCAAGCTTGAACTCGAAGTTGCCATCCACCAGAGGTCTTTCTACCTCCACATACTGCTTCACGAAGTCCAACTCCTCAGCCAGGCTCACATCCAGTCGGCACGACATATCGAGGTTGGCACGAATCAGCTTCGACAGGCGCATCAGTTCATCCGCCTCGGCATTGCCCGAATGCACAATCTTATTATTCAGCACATTGAAGACGAAGTGAGGAGAGATGCGGTTGCGCACAGCCTCCATTTTGAGCTGCATGATACGCAACTTATTGGTTTCCATGCGTCTGCGGTTCTGAACCGTCTTCATGATAAAGAACATGATGATCAGCAAGACGGCAGCAACAGCAGCGGTGGCAAACATCTTCACCTCCTGCAGTTCCACATTCTTGTGCTCCATTGCCAGGTCGTGGTGCAGCTTGAGGGTGTCTTGCGTGAATCGCTCCATCACCTCGGATGCCCGCATGTTGATGCGGCGGTGTTCCAGGGAATCGTTCTGCTGCATATCTTCACGCAGGTTTTCGTATGCCTGGCGGTAATCTCCCATGGTCTTATAGTACAATCTGAGATAATGATTGCGAATCTGACGTATGGTAAAAGGCATCACGGACATATTCTTCTCGGAATCCAGAATGCGGGTAACTGCCTGCATATCATGCTTTTTCACAGCCAGTCCGATGCGGATGGTGTGACAATAGTAAACCGCTACGTCGTCTGCATTCTTACGCATATAAGGCTCTACCTCATCGAGATATTTCTCCGACTCAGCCAACTGATCCAGATTGAGATAGACATCAGCCATATTGAGTTTACAGAGATACATATCGAAGGTCTCCGTTTTGCCACGCTTTTCCAGCAAATCCTTGAGGCGCAAAAACAATCGAAGGGAATTCTTGTAGTCCTTAGAATAATAATAATAATTTCCGTAGTTGTTCAAATAATAGGCTTGCATCGCTACAGACATCTGATTGAAATACTTCTCCGTCTGCTGATAATACTGAAGCGACGTATCAAAATCGTTGAGTTGCAAGTAGATGGTAGCCAATCCCAGATAGAGGGTGATATTTTCTTTCTTAGGCAAATTGAGCGAGTCAACCAGAAACAGCGCACGGCGATACCACTGGGCAGCCTCGGGCAACTGGTTCTGGGCGAGATAGGCGTCTCCCACATTGGCACATATCATAGGCGACTGGTCCTTGGTATCGCTGGTCAGCGACAGGCGATAGGTTTCCAGATAGAGAGCCAGCGCCTCATCTCCTTTCTTATGGAAGTTGTGGTAGTTGGCTGCCTGCGTGTTGTAGGCAAAGGCAAGCAGACTGTTGCGGCGAGGCGACTCGGGTTGCTGCTTGGCAAACTGGATTACCTTATCTATATAAGGAACCATGGAATCGGGTGTTGACGACAGGCAGAAGTACTTGCCCATTCGGGAATAGTACTCATAGAAGGCAAAGCTGTCCTCAGCCTCCTTCAAGCCCTGTTCTACCAACTTGCGAGCCAGTGGCGACTGTGCAGCAATGGAATCATCCACCTTCCGCAACGCCTCCCGATACTCGTCGGATTCTGCCGAACCGGCTGGCCGCTGGCAGGCAGCAACGAGAAGTGCTCCCATTACGAAACAGGAGCACCTCTTGATTAAGCAGTTTATCATTTTCTTTGTTTTCATCTGATTAGGTCTGATTGTATCTGATTATATCTGATTGTATCTGATTACTTCTTGCTATCGTCCCATTCAAACAAGTAGTCGATACCGTTGATCTTCACCTTTACGAAGAGATCCACTCCCTTGCGGTCGTCGGTATAGATATAGCCATAGACAACCTCACCCGGATGGATGGTAGTACGTTCCAGATAGCCCAAATCAGTAGGTTCCTTCTCGGCATACTTCATGCGAGTTCCATCATCCAGCTTGCGCATGCGGCAGATGCGGGCCTGGAAATCCTTCACCGTATTGGAAGAGTTAGAGAACTGGGCACCCAGGTTGGCATTCACATTGCCATTGCGGGCAGCCGGCATCATGGAAGTGCGGCGCACATATTTCTCGATCTTGTCATTGTACTCCTGAGCAGAAATCTTCTCGAAATCCTTGCGCTTGTCCTTCTTGATGGAATAAATCTCTATCTGACTAGGGTCGAGGTCGAGATTAATCATACTCTTGTTTACGAGGAACAGACCAATCTGGCGGTAACCTCCGATGTCTTCCACGATGGTGTTACTGGCACCCACGATAAGACCATTCTTATTATAGTAAGGCCATGCCACGCCGTTCTTATACTCCGTAACGATTTCCGAAGGACTTGGAGTTTCAAGCACAGGCTGCTTGTCGGCAAGCGAATACTTGGAGTAGTTGCCATCGATGTCAACCACCACATAGTAGCCATCCGGCTGGTCGGAAACGTATGGGGTGAGGGTGCAGATCTTTCCATCCTCGGTGAAAGTGGCAGAAAGTCCATCACGTCGGCCTTCGCTCATCAGGAAGTGCTTGTTGATGTTACCATTATTGAAATAGATGGAATATTCACCGTTCAGCTTGCCATCCACATAGGTCTTCTTCTCCTCTACATTGCCATCCTTGTAATAAGAGATGTAAGTATCGGTAAACTTACTGTTGGCATCATCATTCTTGTCGAGTTCCAGGAAACTGCCCTCGCCCTGCAAGGCGCCATCAATATAATAGGTCTTGAACTCCTTAGTCATGGTTGGGTTCGCTGGATAGAGAGCATAGCGATAATAGCTGGCGAAAGCCTTGTTGGTAATCACCTTCCAATTCTTGTTGTAGTAGATGGTGTCCACACGGTCCTGGGGAACAGCAGGAGCTGGTGGTGGCAACAATGAAGCCTCACCCGCTGCAGGGGTAGCAGGAGCAGCCGGTGTCGTTGCAGCAGTGTCAGCAGGTGCTGCCGCAGCCGGAACAGCCGTAGTTTGAGCAGCAGGAGCCACAGCCTGAGAATCTACAGGCAACTTTGCGTCCTTAGTTTTGTCAACTGGTTTCTTGGTGTTATTAACGACGGTACGTTTAGCAGGGCGCTTACGCACATTACGTTTACTCTGCGCCATCACCTGGGATGTACACATCACAGCAAGAACCATCAAGATAAGATTTCTTAATCTCATATCACTTCCTATTTTTATTCAATTATTTTATAGTTAACTCTTTACGAGTGCAAATTTAATAAAAAAAAGTAGAAAGGGCAAATATTTTGTTATTTATTCATTCATTGGCATTAAAAAAAATCAAAAAAAACAATCCCTTGCAACATTTCTGCTGCAAGGGATCTTCATTATCCTTTAAATCTCGTACCTTAATAACCTTTATTTGTCTGCTTAAAAACAGTCTTTTATATAAAAAGAACGAATCTATTAGAATCGATATACCACGAAGCTGTTTGGCTTCATCTTCACATTCAAGACATTGCCGTTTGCCTGAGCATCTGATACCACAGGAACAACCACGTTCTTGTTGTCAATCTTGTTCTCTGCCTGGATATTGTCGGCATGGAGAACGGTTACCTTACCAGGGTTCAACTTCTTGATACCGTTGAAGGTAACGTTGATTTCCTTTGCCTCGTTAGAGGTGTTGGCAATCTTCACAATGTAGCTCTTGGTTGCCTTGTCGAAACAAGCACTGGCATAGAGACCCTTCTCGCCAGCCACAGGCTTGCCGTTCTCGGTAAGCTTCAACACATTGGTACCCTTGTTCAAGCCGTAAAGCTGCTGAACATAGTAGTTGGCAGAACGCACAGATGTCAGATTATCGAACCAGATGAGGTCTGGACGCCACTGCCATCCCTCTACATGAGCGAAGAGAGGAGCATAGGTAGCCTGATAAACCACATCGGCATTGCGCTCCAAGCCGGTCATGAAAGCTGCCTCAGAAAGGGCTGCCTCCCAAGAGTTTGGATCATTCTCGGCATGAGCTGCATACTCACCGGCAAAGACCTTAGGCCCCTTGCGGTCGTACTTGTCGTAACGGCTGGCATTGCTGCGGAACCACTCCGGGCTCTTGTAGTAGTGCTCATCTACCATATCTACACCCAACTTGCGCATCTGCTCCCAACCATAGTCGAAGTCCTTTCCATCAGCAGATGGACCTGATGAACCACAGATCTTAATCTTTGGATACTTGGCATGAATCTGCTCCATGAACTTCTGCAGACGCTCAGGGTACATAGGTCCCCACTGCTCGTTACCGATACCAATCTGCTTCAGGTTGAATGGTGCTGGATGACCCATATCGGCACGGAGCTTACCCCACTTGGAGGTAACAGGACCATTGGCGAACTCGATGAGGTCGAGTGCATCGTCGATATAGCTCTGAAGATCCTTGACAGCTACATGCGCATTAGGATCCTTATCATCGTTCTGATACTGGCAAGCCAGACCTACAGAGAGAATTGGCAATGGCTCTGCACCAATCTTCTCAGAAAGGAGGAAGTACTCATAGAAGCCCAAGCCCAAAGACTGATAGTAGTTAGGGAAAAGGCGATGTGGGAAGGTATCTCTCCAGCGGTTCTCGTTCAGAGGACGGTTCTCAGGAGCACCCACAGAGTTCTTCCACTCATAACGGGTATCGAGGTCGGTTCCCTCTACGATACATCCACCAGGGAAACGGAAGATGCCTGGCTTCAGGTCGGCGAGATCCTGTACGAGATCGGCACGGAGACCATTCCAGTTGTCTTCTGGGAAGAGAGAGATGTGGTCGAGATCTACGCTCTCGGAACCTTTCTCCAGATATACACGCATCAATCCCTTGGCATCGGTCTGAGGAGAGGTCAGGGTAGCTGTAAGCTTCTGCCACTTGTTGTTGGTGATGTTGATGACCTGCTTGGCAATGACATCATTCTTGGAATTGACCAGCTCCACACGGATCTTGCCCTGCTTGCCATCGATGAGATGAAGACGGCCATAAACGGTGAAATCGTACTTCATATCCTTCTTCAAGCCCATACCGAAGAAACCGCGGTTCTCCAAACCGGTCTGCTTCTCACGCGCACCGGCACTCTCGAGAGTTACATAATGAGGGTTGCGGTCGAAGGCTGGCTTCACGTCGCTGAGGGTTACGTTACCGAATGTATTCCATCCCATCAGGCGCTGTGGGAACTCGAAAGAGCGGTTTTCCACCATCTCTGCATAGAGACCGCCATCGGCACCGAAGTTGATATCCTCGAAGAAGATACCATACATGGTAGGCTGGATTTCTACTCCAGGCTTGTTTGCCTGAACCATAAACTGATGCTGTGCGAAAGCTCCGAGCGAAGACATCGCCATCAGCATTGCTGCGAAAATTTTAGCTTTTCTCATATTGCTCTGTTATTGTTGTTTTGTAGGTTTGTTTATATTCCTATGGATAATACGCATAACGTATCAGAATGCCGATGCAAAGATACAAAAAATCCACCCCAAATGAGGTGGATTTTCTGTCTAAATATATTGGATTTTCGCTCAAATCGCTGTTTTTCTACTATTTACCCTGTGGAATGAGGGTAAATGTGAAGGTCTTGTTGCCATAATGTACACGATACTTCTCCAAAGGCCAAGCACCCCAAGAGTTCTCGCCGCCTACACCCATGTGGGCAGAATCGAGGAAGAGGTTGGTGAACTTAGACTTCTTCAGGTCGAAGCTGTGACGCTGCTCCTTGTCGTCGCCATCGTCAAGCTCCTCGGTATCGAAGTGGATAGCGCTGGCATAGAATGGAGTGCAGCTCTTCACCTGCAAGCCCAAGCCTGTGGCATCGGTCTGCTTCCACCAGCGGATGTCGCTCTTGGTTCCACTCTCCTGTGGACGGATGTATGGGAAGTACTGGTTGTCGGCATCATCATTGTAGATGGCGATGCGCATGCAGTCCTTGCGGTCGGAGTAGTTCTCGATAGGTCCACGACCGTAGTAGGTGCTCTTCTCCATGCTGTATGGCATCTGCAGCAGCATACCGAAGCGGAACATATCGCTCACCTTGGCACCTTCTGTTGCCTTGAAGTCTTCTGTTACCTTCACTGCACCTGTATTGGCAAATACGAGGTATGTGATATCCATCTGTCCCTGAACCTCAGGCATATCGAATGATGTGACGATGGTTACGGTGTTAGCCTTCTTATCCTTCTTCACGTCGATATTCTTCAGGTTCATCTGAGGGTTCTTCCATACCTTGAACTTCTTCTGCAAGTTGGCACCCATATCGTTATCGGTAGGAGCACGCCAGAAGTTTGGCTTCAAGGTACCGCCCTCGCCGAGCATTGACTTGCCGTTGTAAGCATACTCAGAGATAAGACCGGTAGTACGGTCGAGCTTGAAGGTGAGGTTTGGAGTGGTAACAGCTATCACATTGTCCTTCTTGGCAGCAAGCTTCATCTTCTTCTTGCCATGACCCTCAGCCAGCAACTTGCTGCAGTCACCCTCGCAAGCCTGCTTGGTAACCACTGGCAACTGTGCATAAGCTACCACCTGACCGGCTGTCAACAGCGGCTCAGCATTCTTCAATCGGAAATCGATGTTGAGGAATACTTCCTTACCGGTAATCTTACTTCTATCGTAAGGGATGGTGAAGGTTCTGGTCTGCTGTGCAGGAACATCGAGGTCGGCGATGGTACCATTCTGAGTCTCTACGCCATCCTCTTCCAGGCTCCATGCCAGTGCATAGTTGCTCAGGTCGCGGAAGAAGTTCTCATTATGTACGCTTACCTCGCCTGTCTCGGCATTCACCATCTTGGCCCAGATGTTCTGGTACTGATAAGCCACCTCGTAAGCATGAGGGTTCATCTGACGGTCTGGACCGATGATACCATTACAGTTGAAGTTATTGTCGCTAGGATCATACTTGTTGTAATCACCACCGTAGCAATATTCTATCTTGCGAAGCTCCTCATTGTTCATCTTGTAAGGCAGGATGCTCATAGGCTTCACGATATTGCGGTGCAATGCCTGATCTACGAAATCCCAGTCGAAACCACCCTGGAGGATAGGATACTTGCGGATCAGATCCCAGTAATCGCTCAGGTTACCGCCAGAGTTACCCATGGTGTGGTTGTACTCACACTGGATGAGTGGCATCGGACTGTTTGGATCCTTGGCATACTTCTCGGAAGCAGCTACAGGATAGTACATAGGGCAGAAGATATCTGTACCCTCGCCACGGCGAGCCTGCTCGTACTGAACAGGGCGGGTCTTGTCCTGGCTCTTGATCCACTTGTAAGCCTTGAGGAAGTTGTCGCCCATCACGGTCTCGTTACCCATGCTCCATGTTACGATGGAAGGATGGTTGTAGAACATAGACACATTGTGCTGGTTGCGCTCCATGATCTGCTTGGCAAACTCAGGCTTCTTGGCAGCCGCATCGTCACCATACTGGAAACCATGGCTCTCCTGGTTAGCCTCAGCCACAACATACAATCCGTACTTGTCGCAGAGATCATACCAGCGAGGATCGTTAGGATAATGGCTGGTACGAACGGCATTGATGTTCATGCGCTTCATCATCATGATGTCCTGAATCATACGCTGCTCACTTACATTGTAGCCCTCGTCCGGATCCATCTCATGACGGTCGGCACCCTTCAGGAGAACAGGCTGGCCATTGACCAGGAACTGCTTGTTCTTGATCTCCACCTTGCGGAAGCCTACCTTTACCTGTACAATCTCGTATGGCAAGTACATACCGCCATTCTGGATAGGAGATACAACGAGGGTATAGAGGTTAGGAGTCTCAGCACTCCACTTGCGAACGTTCTTCACACGGAGCTGATACTTAGCCACACCATTCTTTACGTTATCTGTACCTGTTACGATAACCTCCTTGCCATCAGGGTCGTAAAGACCGAAGTAAGCCAAGGTATTGCCCTGCAACTTCGCTGTGATGTTGAGTGCACCATCCTTATAGTTGTTCTTCAACTCAGTCTCCACACGGACATCAAGCAGACGATGTTCCTTAGAGCGGGCATAGAGATAGTTCTCACGAGCCGGACCACTCAAGCGCCAGAAGTCCTGATCCTCACACCAGGAACCATCGCACCAGCGGAAAGACTGGAAGGCGATGAGGTTCTTGCCTTTCTTCAGGAATGGAGTGATATCAAACTCTGCGGCTACCTTGCTATCCTCTGCATAACCGGCAAACTGTCCGTTTACATAAAGATAGATATTAGATGTTACACTACCGAAGTGAGCGATAACACGCTTTCCATCCCAGTTGGCTGGGATATTGATTTCACGACGATAGGAACCTACATGGTTGTCCTTGGTAGGAACAGCTGGTGGCTGCTGGTTGAAGTGGCCACGCCAAGCGAAACCCACGTTCACATACTCAGGCTGACCATAGCCCAGCATCTCCCAGTTGCCTGGCATCTGGATGTTCTTCCACTTTGAATCGTCAAGGTCAGTCTTGTAGAAGTCTGTAGGGCGCTCATCAGCGTTGGCTACCCAGTTGAACTTCCATGTGCCGTCGAGCGACATGTAGTTCATACTCTGCTTCTTGTCAAGATACTCGGCACCCGTTCCAGGGAAATCGTTAGGATCGTAAGCGAAATGCAAGGTGTGCAAAGGCAAACGATTGATTTCATTCACTTGAAGGTCGTGCCACTCTGTGAAAGTAGGCTGCTGGATGGCTACCGTTTTATTTAACGGCTTAATGGCGGCCTTCGGTTTCTTAGCACCAAAAGCCACCATTGCCAAGCCTGCCATACTTAATGTAACGAACAGTCTTTTATTCATTTCTAATTATTTTGTGTTTAAATATTTATCATATTCACAAGCGGTGAGAAGCATGGCTCCCACACCGAAGTTTGCCTGTGAATTGGCATCCACGGTCTGTCCTGGGATAGCTCGCTCGCCGATAGGCTGCACATAGCCCACCTTGCCGTCAGCCTGTACGGCTGTCTCCGTCAGGTAAGTCCATGCTCGGTCTATCACCTTTTTATATTCTTTCTTGTTGAGATAACCATTGTTTACGCCCCAAAGCATACCGTAGGTGAAGAAGGCTGTACCGCTGGTCTCCGGTCCTGGTGCATGTTCAGGATCCATCATCGAACGGGTCCAGTAGCCCTCTGGCTGCTGAATCTCAGCCACAGCCTTAGCCAACTTCTGGAACTTATCTACAAAGAACTGATAGTGCTCGTAGTCCTTCGGCATATCCTGCAGCACCTTTGCCAAGCCTGCGAGAACCCAGCCATCACCACGTGCCCAGAAGTCTTTCTTTCCGTTGGCACTCTTGTGCTTTGGATAAACGTACTTGCCATCACGGAAGTAGAGATTGGTCTCCTTGTCGAGCATAATCTCGTCGGTGGTGAGGAGGTTATCATAGAGCTTGTCGAGATACTTGGTATCACCAGTCAGCTTATACATCTTGGTCATCACCGGCATCACCATGTAGAGGGCATCGCTCCACCACCAGTAGTCTGTTGGCTGAGAGTAAGCCTCGTAGTGCATCACTTCCTTGGCACGCTTCACCATGTATTCTGATGCAGCGGCATTGCCCTTGGCTGCCTCGATGTTATAGAGGTCGATGTAAGTCTGGAAGCAGATCTGCCAGTCGCCGAAGAGTACGTGCTGCTTGCCCTCGCCGTATGGTTTGTACTTCCACTTGGCTGGGTTAGCCTCAGTTGCACCGGTCCAGTCGTTGTGCTCAGCCCAACGGATGGAGTAGTCGAGCATCTTCTGGTCTTTCAGCATCTTATATACCTCCATGTTGCCGGTATGATAAGCGGCATTATCCCAGAAGGCACGCACCTCAGGCTTGTTGTTGGCCTGCCAGTAGTTGTTCACCTTTGTGATGAGTGCCACCACCTGATCGTGGTCCCACTTTTGGGAAGCCTTCACTTCCTTCTTATTCTGTTTCTTGACCTTGGCGGTCTTCTTAGCTGGCTGTGCTGCACTCAAAGGCAAAGCCAGAGCTGCAGCTGCCAACATCATCAATATCTTGCGCATGATAACCTATAAACTCTTAACTATAAACTCTTAACTATAAACTCTTAACTAAAAAAATTACCACTTGTCCTTGGTGACAATCTCGTCCTTCCAGTGATGATCCTTAGGGAACTGCTGATTGTTCCATGCCTTCACCTGAGTCCAAGGCTGTGCTGCATCGGTCCAGAATGGATGATCGGCAGGCAAACCGAGAGGCATGAAGGCAAGGGTAGTCATGTAGAGCGAGCCGTTGTTGGTGTACCAGTCGGCTACGTTCTTCTGGGCATTTCCGCAGAAACCGATAGAGAGATAACCCTTCTCATTGAAATTGTTCTCCTGGTCGAACATACGATGGAGCACCTTGGTTAACGCTGCACGCACCTGACCGTTGCTCAAATCCTTAGGCAACTTCTGATACCAAGCCATCAGAGCCAGCGGCTGCATGGTAGCCATACGGTAAGGAATACTTCTTCCGAAAGCTGGGAAGGTACCCTCTGGAGAGATGAATCTTTCGAGAATGATGCTGTACTTCTGGCAGCGCTTCAACTCTCTATCATAATACTTCTGATAGTCGAGGCGGGAATTTACCTTGGCATCTACCATAGCCTGCAGTGTTTCCAGATACATCGGATGGAACACATAGCTGCTGTAGTAATCGAATGCGAACGAAGGACCATCCGCATACCAGCCATCACCTACATACCACTCCTCTACCTTGCGGCAGGCAGAATTGACACGATATTCATCGAAATCACCGCCAGCCTTTGCCATGAAACTCTCGATGGTTGAAGAGAAGAGCAACCAGTTGGTATAAGGAGGGTCGATGTGGCGGAGCTTGGCAAACTCCTTCAGGTATCGCTGCTTGGTCACCTCATCGAGAGGCTTCCAGAGTGTATCGTAAGCACGGAGGAAACTCTCTGCGATATAGGCTGCATCTACCAGATTCTGACCGCCGATGCCCCAGCAGAGATAGTCAGGATTCTGAGGATCAACGGCATTCTTATAAGAAGCCAACGCCCATTCACGCAACTGCTTGCGCTGCTTGCCCTCGGCAGTAGCATCATCAGGAAGGGTGAGCCAAGGAGCCACACCTGCCATCAGTCTGCCGAAGCACTCCATATAGAGCACCTTCTTGTTGCGGTTGTCGAAGCTAGGACTGAACTCAGTCTGCATGTTCTTCTGCAACTCGCCCTTAGCCATGTTTTCGAGCACAGGCTGCGCCATCTTATAGGCAAGCGAGCACCAATATTGGCGGTCGCTCTGCTGCGCCACTTTCTTCTTGGCATCTGCCCCCATGAATGGGACTACCGCCAAGACTACCATTATGATCGTTCTATATATATAATTCATAGATAGTTGTAATTGTTTATTGTACTTTTGTTTGTTCTTATTTTATTTGAAGGCATAAATATGTCCATGATTAGATAGCATAAATATACCGATAGTCGATGGATATTCTTGCAAATATTTTGCAAATATAATCAAAAATAGTTAGAAACGAGCAAAGCGACCTTATTTTTTATTGTTTTTTCAACACTGGAGTACCATTTTCCCAAGAAATAGGCACCCAGAGATGACGACTGTCGCTCAAATGCTTCGGATTCCACATGTCTGCCATGAATACATAGTCGGCGCCATGGAACAACAACTCATTTCAGTAACCATTTCCATACAGGAATAACCTCTATACCCTCAGCAGAAAGTTGCCAGGCATCTTCCTCATCATAAGTAATTATCAAGCGACGCCTACATGCTAGCACATTTTCTATAGCCAGCAATGCTTTCACTTCTCTCTTTCGAGTATCTTCATCTTTGACGGAATAGGAGACCTGAATGGCAAGTTCTTCTTCAGGAATATAAAAGTCAACCTCTATACCTTTATTATAAAAGAACACAGCATCTTCCCTGCCATATCTACGTATCAAGCTGAAAGCCACAAGATTTTCCAAAAGTGACGTATCTGCATCCATCAAAAACAAATCCAAGATGCCATTATCAGTAAAATAAAACTTGGCATTGCTCTCCTTATCAGCCAACTTTGCTGCCATATTGGTTACCTTAGTGATAAGCCAAGATGACTCCATATATTCCATATATTTCACCGCTGATGTGGTACTAAGCTTGGTACCTGTACTTGATACGATATTGGCTATCCTGCTAAACGAAATAGGCTGCTTAACACTCTCTGCGATCTTCTTGATCATCACCTTTAGACCAAAGATATTCGTGATGCTATTTCTTGCAACAACATCGTTTAGATATATCTTTTGATAAACACTGAGCAGATAGTCACGCTTGACTTTCATCAAAGCACACTCAGGGAAGCCACCATGATGGAAATAGTCATTCAGACGATTCATCATCCTCGCCTTGCCCTCTGTGGAAATCAGACTCAACTTGTTATGAGGAACTTGACAAACATCCAAGAACTCCTCAAAGCTGTAAGGATATACATTAACAGGAAGATACCGACCACCCAAAGTTGTCAGAATATCAGAACTGAGCATCTTGGCATTGCTTCCCGTAATGAAAACCTTGTATTTGCTATCAGCCAATCTGCGAGCAAACTTCTCCCAAGAAGGAATATTCTGAATCTCATCCAAGAAAAGCATAGGACGTTTGTTGTACATCTCAAAATGAGCTTCCAATATGAGATTAAAATCCTGGGTAGAGAATCCCTCTAAACGCTCATCCTCAAAATTTAGATAAAGCATCTCGTCCCAACCATGCCCCTCGCTCAGAAGTTTTTGCATCTGCTGATAGAGCAAATAAGATTTACCTGCTCTTCGGATACCTACAAGAACATATCGGTCAAAACCTTCGAAAGAAATATTTCTGGCTATAACCTGCTGCGCTTCCACCTCTTTCTGGTTGTCGAGCATGATTCTTTCCAATAGTAATTTATCCATATTTACCGCCTTTTATCCAATCAAATGGATGGTTTTACTTTATTTTTATCCAATCGGTTGGATGGTTTTATATTCATTTCATCCAATCGATTGGACAAAAGTACACATTTTAATTGAGCCAAACAAACATTTTAAGAAAAAACAACATAAAATTCTTAGTCGTGGAAATCCATTGTTTTTTCGCACATTTCCACGACTAATCAATACGATCTCCCTATCACTATTTTGCGCGAAACGATATTTTTAGTATCTTTGCAGCAAAATAACGACATCATTATGGCACAAGAGATTATAGGAAGAGAGCCTGAAATCAAGGGTCTATACGCCACCTGTTCATCGTGGCATATAGACCCTTGTTGTTTCCCGTGAAGTGCGGGTGAATATACTGAAGAAAAATCCCCCAGCCCGCTTGAGAAAGCAGGATGGGGAATTTAGTATTATTTGACCAATAATGATGTTAATTTCATTCAAATATTTGGCGTTATCAAGATTTTGCAGTATATTTGCATCCAAAAGAATTTAAATGTGAATCAAATGGTTAAGCATTTATATATAATAGCAGGTTGTAATGGAGCAGGCAAAACGACTGCTTCTAAGACGATTCTTCCCAAGTCTTTGCTCGTTAAAGAATTTGTTAATGCTGACGAAATTGCAAAAGGTCTCTCACCTTTCAATCCTGAAGGAGTAGCGATAGAAGCAGGGCGTTTGATGCTTAGGAGAATAGAAGATTTGCTGGAAATGGGTGAATCGTTCTCCATAGAAACTACTTTAGCAACCAGATCTTATATTAATCTGGTGCGCAGAGCACAAGAAAAAGGGTATGTTGTGCATCTCTTGTTCTTTTGGCTGGATAGTATAGAGCTTGCAAAAAGACGTGTAGCTGATAGAGTAGCGAGTGGTGGGCATAACATTCCTACGCCTGTAATTGAACGTAGGTATAAGGCTGGTCTTAAGAATCTTTTTGAGATATTTATGAAAGAAGTGGATATCTGGATTCTATTTGATAACAGTTTAAATAAAGGAGAACGTGTTGCTTTCGGAGGTAGACAGTTTCCAACGAAGATTAAGGATATTGTTAAATTTAAAATAATTAAGGATTATGAGTGAAAGTGAGATTG
>ERZ1034781.794-NODE-794-length-14992-cov-26.796211_pt1 | contig 14992 bp, 14 predicted proteins | sample MGYA00520700_ERZ1034781 | MGnify/ENA primary metagenome ERZ1034781 (study PRJEB33766, sample SAMN09781709) | gut metagenome | biome: gut microbiome | host: Homo sapiens | place: Madagascar | study: EMG produced TPA metagenomics assembly of the PRJNA485056 data...
TATTATCATTTTGAATGTTGCATGAGATTTGACGTTGTATTGGCGTTGTATCAGCGTTGCTCGTTTCGGCAGATAGGGCAATGCGAGAGCCTAGATACGTGGAACGAGCGGCAGACTGGCTCCACGTTTTTTTTGTATATGTAACCTACTAATATAAACTTACCAAAATGGGGTCTTTTGGATAAAAATGATATTTATGCAAAATAAGGCTAAGATTATAATACCTTTAGTTGTATTAGTGATTGTCATTGTTGCTATAGTAACATGTACGGGAAATAGTAGTATTTTCGTGCAATGGGAACCTGTTGCTATTCAAAAAAGCAATAATTCTGTAAAATTGAAAGTTTACATAGAGAATTCTGGTAGTATGGATGGATATATGAGACAAAAATCAGAGTTCAAAGATGCAGTGAAAAGTTATGTAAATGCGCTTGACTTGCAAGTGGATACTACAGAACTATATTATATCAATACGCAGATTTCTTCATTTAAAGCAGATATTGCTAATTTAGAGGAGGCTTTAAATCCTGCGAGTTTTGCAAAATGTGCAGGTAGTAGAAGTAATTCTGATATTGCAGATATGTTAAGCAATATTGTAATGCAAACGGGGGATAATAGTGTATCTATGTTTATTTCTGATTGTATATTAGATGTGCCTCAAGGTGATGCAGTTAATTTCTTTGGGGTAAAACAGACTAACGTAACTCGAGCCTTTACTAAAGCTTTACGTAAACATCCAAGGTTAGGAGTAGAAATCATTAAGTTGTCTTCTTCTTATCAAGGTATGTATTATTATGCTAAGGGATGTGAACCTGTTGATTCAAAACGACCTTATTATATTTGGATGATAGGTAATAAAGATTTGTTGGGTAAACTTAATAAGAAGGTTGCTTTGACTACTATACAGCATGGTTATGATAATTATGTCGCATTTTCTTCAACAACTAATGTGCCTTTCGATATTGCAACTTCATTAACGAAACACCTGATAAAGGGTAATCTTAATGTCAAAGGTCAGTATGTCTTTGAATTTATGGTTGATATGTCAGAAACTCTTCAAGAAGAAACTACATTGATGTCTTCAAGAAATTATGTTTCCAGAACAGGTAGAAATGTTAGTGTAAGTAGTGTGGAGAAAGTTAAACAAGGTTCTGGATACACTCACATTTTGACATTGGCAATTTCAAAAAATACTAAGCCTTGTTCTGAAACCATTTCCTTTGCACCTCCAGCTATGCCAACTTGGGTAGATGAGGTAAATGATGATAGTGGTAGAGATATTCGTAAAAATATGAATAAAACAACTGGCATCAAATACTTGATAAAGGGAGTAAGTGATGCATACAAGGATAATACAAACTTGGCTACAATCGATTTTAGAATTAAAAACAATTAAAACTTTTATATTATGGGAGAATTCTTTGGCAGTATTTATTGCTGGTTCGAAGATGTGTTCGGACTTGAATTGGCTAATTACCTTTGGGGTAATGTGTCACCAGACCAACAGACAAACATGTATGTGCCTATAGGCTTTACTATGTTGGCTGTTTCGTTGTTGGTTTGTTGTATTATTATATTATTGACCATCCTAAATTGGCAAAATGGTGGGGCTGGCTGATATTTTTAGGTAGCAATGCTGTAGTTAATTTCTTGATAGGATGGCAATGGGTACTTCGCCATTATTATCTCGGTTATATGGTAGGTATAAATCCTTCTACTAAAAAGGATTACGATTTGAATATCTCTTATGGGGATATGCTGTGTTTTGGTTTTGCCAATATGTTGTTGGCAATATTGGTATTTGGTATATTATCTTTATTAATGAAATGGTGGAGTAAGAATTCTTCTAATTCTCCATTCTAATCGATTTTGGTATGGCAAAATTATATATATTTGGTATTGGTGGAACGGGAGCACGAGTGCTCCGTTCCTTGACAATGATGTTGGCTTCAGGTGTACAACTTGGGCAAGACGAGATTGTGCCAATTTTTATTGATCCAGATGAGTCTAATGCTGATTTGTCAAGAACTGTGGATTTAATGAATCTATATTCACGAATTAGACAAGATCTAACATTTGCCTCTTCCAATAATAATAAATTCTTTAGAACTTCTATCAATCAGGAACTTCCTGGCTTTAGATTGCAGATTAAAGATACAGATGATAAGAGCTTCCAGAAGTTTATGGATGTTTCTACGATGAGTAGAGAGAACCAAGCTATGGTGAAGTTGCTCTTTTCGGAAAAGAATCTCAAATCGAAGATGGATGTTGGTTTTAAGGGAAACCCAAATATTGGAAGTGTTGTCCTAAATCAGATTGTTAACTCTGACGATTTTGATACTTTTGCAAATGGTTTTTCTGCAGGTGATAAAATATTTATTATTAGCTCTATTTTTGGAGGTACAGGAGCAAGTGGATTTCCGCTCTTGTTGAAAACATTGAGAACTGGCAATTCTTTTCCGAATTTTCAGACAATCAATGATGCGGAGATTGGAGCGGTAACAATATTGCCTTACTTTAAGCTTAAGCCAAGTGATGAAAGCGAGATAGATTCTTCAACTTTTATTTCTAAGACAAAGTCTGCTTTGGCTTATTATGAGGATAATATTAGTAAGAATAATCAGATAAATGCTCTTTATTATTTGGGTGATGATGTTCAAAACATTTATGAAAATTATGAGGGTGGAGTAGAACAGAAGAATGATGCTCATCTAATAGAGTTTTTGGCAGCAACTGCTATTGTTGATTTTAGTAAGAATTCATATCCAACAACGGTAAACAAGGAATTGGGCATAAAAGAAGAAGGTGATGCTGTATCTTTTACTTCTTTCTATGAAGGAATTACTGAAATGCTAAGATGCCCATTGACTCAATTTGTGTTAATGTCAAATTGTTTCGAGCATAGCTGGAATACAATTAGTACAAGTGAATTGGCTGCAAATGGAAAAGTTTCTGGTTTTAACGAGGATTTGTATCGTTCTCAGTTTGTTGGTAGCTTGAAGGAATTTCTGGGAAGATTCTTGGCTTGGCTCACTGAAATGAAGGACAATAAGAGATCATTAGACTTGTTTAACTTGAATTGTGGAGACAAGCCATTTGATGTTGTGACAAACGTCACTCCTCGTAAAGTTAAAAGCTTGAAGTCCAACTACAGTTTGTTTATTGACCGAATCAATGGGCAAGTTGGTAAACTGGGAAGTAAGGATGTCAAGGATAAGCTTCTCGAGATTTATTATTTAGCAACAAAGCAATTAGCAAAAGAAAAATTTGATTTTTAGTTATGTCAAAGGTTTTTAGATTATATAAAAATGGTGATAATACTTTCACCGATTGGCATGAGAGTGCTTCTTTTCCATACAATTCAGAGAATCGTGATGGTAAGAATGGTATAGATGATCCTGCTGGTGCATCTGCAAAGAATGAGATTACCTCTATTCCTTCTCCATTTGCTCGAATTGACTTGGTGAAGACTGCTTTTGTGCGTGTTTGTCAACCAGATGTAGAGACCAAGAAAGTTAATCTTGATGGAAATACAATTTTTCATAAGATGGTGTCTGACACGCTTGATGTTGGCGAAATTTTCTTTAATATAAGTAAATATTCTGATAAAATTGAAATTATAAAATGGGATGCTTCTGCTATGATTCCTTTATTGGAGAATTCCGATAAAGAAGGTCATTGCTATTTGGCTGATGCGTTGCGAAAGTACATGATGTCTGATGCTAAGGCTTATAATTTTAACCAATTACAGGATATCTATATCTTGAATTATAAGAATGGTTTGAATGAATTAGATATAATTGGTGCTACATCGCCAAGAACCATATTCTTTAGCACGGCCAATAGACTTGAGGATGTGTCCAAAGAAATTAATTTTGGACAGGATCGACCATTTGACTCTGATTTCCAGCCATTATATAAGCGTGACAAGGATTATATTAAAGCTTGGTTTGTCTTGGCAAAATCAATTCGTGATTTTGCAGACTTGTTTCCAGAAGTGTACGAATACCTTCAGATGACATTGAAAAAGTTGGATGTGAACTTCAGAAATGAGTTAAAGGGGGTAACTGAATCTGATCCGTTGGCAAGTAGTAATATTCAAGTTTCAATCAATCAGCAGACAAATATAGTTGAGGTTTTGGGATATCCAATACTTAAGAAGTTGGACCAGCCAATAAAGGGTAGTGACTTTGAAATCGTTTCAACAGCGCAGTTGTCGCATATGCCTTTAGTGCTTCCGGTAGAGTCTGGTAACATGTATGCAAATCTCCATTACACCACAGCATTGTGGGGTAAGGAAAATCGTGCAGAATATTTTGATGTGCAGGATGATTTGTCACAAAGAAGTTTACCGAATGATGGTACTTTGTATCCTTATTTGACGATAGGTGATTTCCTTGAAGATACTATTATTCAGGTGCCTCATACTTTGAATAAAAGTAGTTTCTTTAATGGTAATTATGATGGTCCATCTAATGCTAAGACAAGTTATCTGTTGCCATTGAAGAGTAGATTCTTTGAGTTCTTCTCAACGGAGGAACTTCTAACTCCATTTGCAGATGGTTCTTCCATGATTAAGATGGAGAACATCAATGATATGAGTGTCAAGGTATATTTGCGTGTTCCTATCAAGGGAAAGGGTAATGTGAAATTTGTGGAGTATTCCAGAATCTACTATGGTGGAGGCAATGCTGTTGATTCTTCTCGTAATCAAGGAGCAATTGTTGATGCGGATTTTACAGGTTTTATTATGCCAAATGTTAAGTTCACAGAACCAAAGGATGCAATATATAAGGTTGGTTGCGTTAGTACATTTAAACGTAAATATCAATTTTCGTTCTTTAAGGGAGTAACGGCTCTTGATGTAACTAGTGAATGTCGTAACAAAAATGGTGAGTCTACTTATAAAGCGCAGACTTATACCTTGGAAAAAGATAATTTTGATTACATTGTATTTACTGATGCAAATGAACATCGAGGAGTCTTGATTCCAATGTTTGACAAGCAGCGAAGCACTGAACAATTTAAATTTGCTGTTGATTTGGGTACGTCAAACACTCATGTTGAAGTTTTGAAAAATGGTGAGCTAGAACCGCATGCCTTAACTTATGGAGAAAAGGATTGTCCTATGACAAAAATGTTTGTAATAGATTCTACTTCTATTATTAAAACAGATTTGTTGGAGCAGGATGATTTGGAAGAATATGATTTTCTTCCATTTGTCCTAGGTGAAGATTCTATGTTTAAATTTCCAACGCGAACCGTGCTGTCTCATGCAAAGGGGGTTGATTGGAACAATGTAATCTTGCCTTATGAATTGGTGAATATTCCTTTTGCTTATAATAAGCGTGTGAATTTGGAATACAACGATACTCCTAAGGATAATATCAAATGGGGTAAAGGACAGGAGCAACGCTATATTTCTGTATTTATTGATTGCTTGATGTTGCTGTTGCGTAATAAGGTTATCATGAATGGTGGTAATTTGCAGCAAACAGATATTACTTGGTTTTATCCAATCAGTATGTCTCCAAAGCGAGTGAATTTGATTAGAACAACTTGGAATGCTGCTTATCGTAAGTATTTTGGAAATGGTGCGACAAACTCTATGACTGAATCTGCTGCACCGATTCAGTATTTCTTCCGTCAAAATGCAACGGCTACTAGCCTTGTTAGTATAGATATAGGTGGAGGTACTAGTGATATTGCTTTTGCCAAGGATGGAGATTTGCAAAATGTTACATCGTTTAAGTTCGCTTCTAATGATCTTTTTGAAAGTTCGTTGGATGCCAGTCTTCATAATGGAATTATTGACTATTTCAAGAAAATTGTAGAAGATAAGATTAAGGATATAGGTGAATTGAAGAAGATTTTAGATTCCAATACTAAGCCTTCTAATATTGCATCTTTTTTCTTCTCTTTGCCGGAAAATCCAGCTGCTGCAAACTTGGATAGAAGTGTGATAGATTTTGATTCGTTGTTATGTGAAGATGAAAATTTCAAGATAGTATTCATCATATTCTATACAGCCATCATATATCATATTGCTCAAATCTTGAATCTGAAGGGTATGCCTATGCCACGTCATATTTCATTTAGCGGTAATGGTAGTAAAATCTTGCGTGTCATTACTCCAGATGATAGGTTGTTGGCTAAGTTTACTTGTAAGATTTTCCAACTGTTGAATGTAGAAAGAACAGATGGTAAGTTAGAGATTTTGGGCTTGGGCGATAATGCATCTTCTCCTAAGCAAGCTACTTGTAAGGGAGCGTTGGTAACAAATCATCCATTGGATGAGGATAGAGATAAGGTCGTAATCTTGAAAGGTGATGGAACATCTTTTGTGGATAGTGATGATACTTATGACTCTATTGATGCCAATTATATAAGCAAGACTAAGGTAGCAGTAGAAAAATTCTTTGAGTTTACTTTGGGCAAGTTAAACAAGGAATTTAACTTTGATGAAAACTTCGGTGTTACACCTGAGTCTTTGGCTTTGGCAAAAGAAGTTTATGCAGATGATCTGGATACATTCATCAGTAGAGGTATGACATTGGCAAAGGAAGATTCAAATGGGCAGGAAAGAATAAGCGAGACCTTGTTCTTCTATCCGATTAAGGGCGTGATGAACGTTCTTTCAGGAGCTATAAATAAAAGTTTAACAAACGAGAGAAATTGATATAGACAATGAAGAAGATATTATTGATAATAATTGCGGTTGTTGCTTTATGTGCATGTGGGGATAATCGTAGAGTGCAATCTTCTGAGCAATCGGGAGAGTCTTCAGAACAGCAAGATAGTGATACTTTACCTAAAGATTTGGCCGCCTTACAGGTGGCTGTTGTAAAGTCGGATAAATCAATACGAGATAATAGTTCTCGTATTGATTCGATGAAGCTATCTTTACAGAACGTAAATGATAAGTTGGATAATAAGGTTGAGTTCCTGGTCGTTTATGTCTTGTTAGGTCTTTGTGTGCTGTTATTGATATTAGTAGTTGTTGCTTTGATTGGCATTTATAAATTGCAGAAAAGCAAGGATAAGATTAAAAAGGCATTGGAATCTCATAAAGTTTCTATTGATAAAATGACGAACGATGTTCTTGCTATAGGCAATAAATCCGGCCGCTCTTCGTATGATTATCGAGAAGATATAGTTTACTTGGGCAGGCAGTTAGAAGAATTGAAAGCGAAATTGGATAGAAGTAGTAATATGAGCAAAGGTACGAAGACTTCTGTGTCTGTAGGGGGTAAAAAAGATGCAACATTACCTGCTAATGATGTAAAAGGTGGCTATTTCGGAGTGAATGACGATAGAGGTATCATTGGAAAAGTATATACATCAGCAACGGAAGAAGCTGTGTTTCAGTATTATGTAAAGTCTGATAATCTCGTTGATTTTGAGCCTCTTTCTTTAAAGCGTATCAGGTCAATTTCTACGATTCGTACTGCAGTTAATGTCGTTGGTGGTTCACTCCAGGATGCTACAGAAATGAAAGTAACTAAGCGTGGACAGGCAATTCAACGAGAGCAAAGTGGTCAAAAGTATTGGGAAATTTTGTATCCAGCAGAAGTAAAATTAAAATAGTTTATATATATGAAATTTATAGTTCCTATAATTGTTTTAGGTATAATTATGCTTCAGTTCTATTTCTATGTAAAGAATTTGAAGCGTATGCATCAGTTTCGAGACATCTTTGTGAAAAAGGATACTTGGGGCATATCACATGACGGAGAATCAGGATTTGTCAAAGGAATATATGGTAAAGGAAATATAATATTCTCTTCAATTAAGAATTCCATTAACAAATATCTGAATAATAGTGTTGGTTCTGTTATTGACTATAATTTGCTGAAGGATGCCGTGGATAGACATTGCGAAACGGTAGAAGAAGATATATCTACCCAGACACCTGTACCTTTGTATTGTGGACTTGCTGGTACCATGTTAGGTGTCATCATAGGTCTTGGATCATTGTTGTTTACTGATAGTATAACATCTTTGATGACAAATTCGGCAGCCCAACAATCTGCTTTTTATTCAGCAGCAGATGGTGTGAGCGACTTGCTTACAGGTGTAGCTTGGGCTATGGTTGCAAGTATCTGTGGTATCGGTCTTACAACTTTAAATTCCTTGCAATTCAAGAAGTGTAAACTGCAAGAAGAAAGCGGGAAAAATGAATTCTTAGCATGGATGCAATCAATGTTGTTGCCGGAATTACCATCCGATACTTCTGATGCATTGAATAAATTGGTGAAGAATCTGAACCAATTTAATAAAACTTTCTCTTCAAACACTCAAGAATTGGGAGGTACTCTTTCTAAGGTAAATGAATCCTATAAGGTACAAGCTGATATTATTCAGGCTGTTCATGACATGGATGTTATGAAAATGGCTAAAGCTAATGTCAATGTATTGAAGGAACTGCAGGGATGTACTGAAAAATTGGAGGATTTCCAGTATTATCTGAATAGTGTAAAAGGATATACTGCTGCTATAGAGAAGTTTAATGAGCAATTCTTTGCCGAAAGTGATCGTTTGCATGTCCTTGAGGAAATAAGAGATTTCTTTACTCGAAATAAGGCAGAGATTGCAAGGAATCTGACTGATGAGACTGATGCTTTAAAGACGGCTCTTAAAACTTTGCAGAATACTTCTGTAACCAATATGGCTGAATTGGAAAAGGTCTTGACTGATGAGGTTGATACTTTTAAAACGATTAATAAGCAGTTGCTTGATCAATTCACTAGTCAGCTGGAGGCGTTCCCAAAGATAAATAAGAATTTGGAAGCTATTTCGCAGATACCTTCTGCTTTGACAACTTTAGCTAGCAAAATTGAGAAAAATAACTCGATAGCAATAGAGAAGATAAATAAAAAGGTAGAGAGAATAGAATTCTTGGCGACGACAACACCTGATGGAAGTCGTAAAGAAGCCAGCTTCCCTGTATGGGGCAAGTTGTTATTGGTAATGTGTGCTATTATGTTCTTTGTCTCTTCTTTATTCATGGGGTATTGTTCTTATAGAATCATGAGTGATACAAGTGTCATCAGAAATGCTAATTCTGTTGATGAAGAAATGGTTGATTCTGTTTCTGATTCTTTGTCGCATGTGGTAAAGCAGGAGCCTGTGGATACGGTGGCTCAGCTGAAACAGAATCTTGTAAATGATAGAAATAGAAAGGGTAATGTAGAATGAAGCAAAAAGAGTCTTTCTTCTGGACAAGTTACTCTGATTTGATGACTAGCTTGTTCTTCATAATGTTGGTCCTTTTTGTTTTAGTAATCGTATTGTTACATAAACGAATGGAAGCGACAGAGCGAGAATTGGCAGAAATCAAACTTGTTCAGAAATCGACAGAGGATTTGAGTAAGCAGTACTTTGAGTATAATCCTTTTTATAAGAAATATGTGCTTAAGGTTCATTGTTTTTTCGAAGAATTGCATTATGATATAGAAGAGTTGCCGGATGATACAAAACAGCAATTAGGGGCTGCTGGTGTTGAGATTCAAAAGTTCTTATCTAAACATAATGATAATAAGTATCTGTTAATCATTGAAGGACAAGCATCGAAAAACTCAGAGGCTTGGACTGATCGTAATTATGATTTGAGTTTTGAGAGAGCTTATTCCTTAATGAAGTATTGGAAGGATGTATGTGGTATTAATTTTGGAAAAAACTGTGAGGTTCAAATTGCTGGTAGTGGAGATGGAAGATATAATATTGAAACAATGCGTGATAAAATGTATGAAGTCAACAATCAGCGTTTTTTGATTCACATTATTCCTAAAAATATTATTGAAGATGAAAAAAAGTAAGTTACTTATAGTACTTATAATGTGTTTATTTGTCTCTTGTGCTCACAAATCTGGGCATAAGAGACTTAATAGAAGTGCAGAGTCTGCAACAGAAAGGGAATCTGCAAGAACTCCAGATTCTGAAGATGGCGTAACTCCTGCTACAGCAGAATATGGAGATAATAATGAAATTCTGAATGGAAAAACTATATTTAACAGATATGGAAATGCTGTGTTCATGGTCTTTACTACAGATGGTACAAATACCTATCAAGGTTCCGGCTTTTTCATAAACTCTCATGGATTGGCTGTTAGTAATTATCATGTTTTTAAGGGTACTGCTATTGGTGCTGAGCAGATAAAACTGGTAGGAAGTGATACTGCATATAAGGTTACGAAAGTTGTTAAGTCCGATGAAGAGGAAGACTTTATACTGTTCTTCGTCAATGTTGATGATGTTCCTTATATACCTTTAGCTAAAGAAAAGCCAAGTGTTGGCGATAAGGTTTATGCTATAGGTAGCCCTAGAGGACTAGAGAATACATTCTCTTCAGGAGAAGTATCGCAATGGCGTGATACCAATTTGATGCAAATTAATGCATTGATAGATCATGGAAGTAGTGGTGGTGCTTTAATCAATGAGTATGGTGAAGTTGTAGGGGTTACATCTGGAACTTTTTATGATGGTTCGCAAGCAAATTTAAATTATGCTTGGAGTATTGACGCTATTAAACCTTATCTTAAGTAGTTATGATACATTCAATTTTTCAAATAATACTGGGGTATCTGCTTTGGAAGTATTTTCCTTCTTGGCTTAGGCTGAGAGATACTAAAACAATAGATCATTATATTATTGTCGGCTTGTCTTTAGTTGGCATTTTGATGATAATTCTTGGTGTATTCCATTTGGTTAGACTCTTTTTTACATGATAATGATTATCCTTGCTTCGCTTATAGAAGTAAGGATAATTATATTTTGGTATGGTAACTTTTGCCATCACATTCAGAAATATGCAATAATCATTTAATCTGTAGTAATGAAAAGAACTGGTATTCTTATAATGTTGACCAAGGTTAAAGCTTGTGCTAACCTCTTTGTTTCTTTGATTGGTGTGGTGGCATCTGTTCTGTTTATGGGGTGTTCTTCCAAGAATCCCCAAAAAACTTCTGATGCCCCAATGGATACTGCGATGATTTATGAAGATATGCTGCAGGGAACTTCTGTTTCAAAAGTTGGCATAGATTCTTCTCAATCCACACTTGTCGCTCCGCAAACTCATGATGCCGCTTCTGCTCTTGATCTTAGCATCAATCCATACTATGATGCAGGATATGATCAGGGGCAGGAGGATGGGTATCATGATGGTATCGAAAATATACGAGGCGATTCTTACGACGATGCTTGCCGATATAAGGGAAAGAAAAGGAAGGAATATGAGCTGGGGTATGAAGAAGGATATGATGCCGGTTTTGATGATGGTTTCGCTGATAGTGACTGTGATTCAGAGGAGGAAGAATAGCGGCTTTATATAATCCTTCTTGCCAGATTTTGTAAGAAATGCTATTGAACAAAATGGATTCCGAAAGTTTTTTCGCAATTATGTGTTGTGCCAAGGTATGGTAAACTTCAACATGAAAGATACGATAGGGTGAGGAATTCGTTCTTTGGAATTGTGTAGTAGCTACTAGGGCCTTGTTGGGAAAAAACTGTATTCAAAATGAATATTTTTGGGACTTCTGATGTCTTTTTTTGCAAATTTAGTAGGTCATTTGAAAAAAAAATAGTAAGTTTGCAGATGAAATAGTGTTAATGTAAATACTAGGCAATGAAGAATTGTCTGTGATATGTGTGACAACAGAATCTTAATTATAAAAATTGAAATAATGAAACAGCTAAAAAATTTCTTTTTGTCACTATTTGCTATAGTTAGCTTAGTGGCATGTGACAGTGCTAAGACATCAGATGAGATTCTTACAGAATGTGGTTCTGGTGTTGTGATGGTTGCTAACCAGTTTTATTATAAAGTGACTTTACCAACAGGGAAAGTCTGGTATTTTACGGGCTTTGACAAAGACGGAGACTTTGAAAATTGGACAATGGATTTGGAAGAAATCCAAAAGAATAAGAAAATGCTTACGGGTACAGGCTTCTTGATTTCCAAAGATGGTAAGATTTTGACTAACAGACACGTGGCAGCTCCTACCATTGATTTATCTGATACCAAAAAGTCAGTTAGAGCTTTGTTGAATGGTATGGCAGAGATGGTAAGAGCGGAAATGCAATCTATGTCAGAGAAATATGATGAGTTGGAAAATGCCAAAAGATCATGTTATTCATATAATGAATATGATGGTAATATTTATGTAGATAATGAAAAAATGCAGCAAATTGAGCAGGAACAGGCTGAGTTGAAAGAGGCATATGATGGAGATTCTGAAATCCAAAATAGTCTTAAAACTATTGATTTGAGTGAGTTGAAAGTGGAATCTGTTTGTGAATTGGGTGTTGCCTATAATAATACTTTTGTTACTAAAATTACAGATTTCATTCCTTGTGTTATGACTTCAGTTTCTGATAAGGAGAATGTGGATCTGGCAATGTTGCAGTTGAAGAGTAAGCAAACGCCAGATGGCAAACATGTATTTGCTGTTTCTGATAACGATGAAGAGCAAGGCTTTACTGACAAGGTTAAGAATCTGTTTGCTTCTTCTGATAATGATGAGTTGCAAACAGAACAGAAACTTTATATGATAGGTTTTAATGCAGGATTTACATTATCTAATACATCACAAGGTATCAAAGCTCAGATTACAAGTGGTACTATATCTCAAAAGCCTGATAATGATAAGATTATGTACACAATTCCTAGTCTGCCTGGTTCCAGTGGTAGCCCTGTGGTGAACGAGTATGGAAAGTTAGTAGCTGTGAATTTTGCAGGCATGACAGGTACACAGAGTTTTAACTATGGTATCCAAAGCAAGAGAATACAACAGTTTGTTAATAATGATTGAGAAGAGAAGGTTTTTCATACTGTTGTTGATTAAAAAGCGTAGAATCCTGCTGGCATCACTGCCAGCAGGATTCTACGCTTTCCCTATTATTCTTAATATGTCGTCTGAAAATAGAACTCTACAGAACTCTCTTGTGAGTTCTTATTCAGCATTTGCCTGCTGCTCAGTCTCTGTAGCCTGCTGCTGAGTTGTCTCCTCCTTAGTATTCTCCTGTGGAGTCTCCTGAACAGTAGCTGGCTGCTCTGCCTGGGTGTTCTCTTCTGTTGCTACAGGAGTATCTGTAGTAGTTTCGGCTGGTGTCTCCTGCTGGATAGAATCCTCAGTGGTAGCCTGTGGCTGGATAGGAGTGCCAACTTCTGTTGTATCTGAAGGAGCATCTGGAGCCACGGTGTCAACTGGTGCTACCTCTGCGTTACCTACCATTCTGCTTGATGCAAAAACGTTGCTTACTGAAACCATTACCATAGCTGCGATAGCTGCAAACATAAACTTCTTCATAATCGTATATTTTTTTAATTGTTACTATTTAATGTTACTTACTTACTTTCTTTGTGGATTCATTATCGAACCCGCTATTCATAGTCACAATCTGCGTGCCAAAAAGAAGGGTAAAAATGATATGAGTTGATTATCAGATGATTATGCTTTGTATACCAAAAATAGATGGTGGGGAAAATGAGGAAAGTATGTGGAAACATTCCCCGAAAAGTTGGGGAATGTAAGGTACCCAACCATATAATAATAGGTAAGCTATGATTATCAAAAGAAAGAGTCCACTCATGACGAATGGATTCTTTCTCCGATTTCTATAATTGTTCCATCAAATCTGGCTTTAGCAAGAAATCCATTAACCCGACAATATAAAAGCCATTGTTGTCATGATATGGTTTTATGTCATCGCGCATTATGATTATCTTCTTAAAGGAATCGTCGATTCTTTTTAATGAAGCGCATTCTTGCTCTCTTTTTGCATCATCAGGCATTGCAAATGCTGATTGGATATAATATCTACGGTCTGCCATATTTGCAACGAAATCCACTTCCAGTTGTTTGCGTTTTTTTGCAGTCCTTGCCTCTACCATACCCACATCAACGCAAAAGCCTCGTAAACGAAGCTCATTGTATATGACGTTTTCCATGATATGATTCTCTTCCACTTGTCTAAAATTCAGTAAGGTATTGCGTAATCCGATGTCTTGAAAATAGTATTTCGAAAGTGTACCTATATATTTTCTGCCCTTTATGTCATATCGCATTGACTTCTCTATAAGAAAAGCATCTTCCATGTAGGAAAGATATTTGGATATGGTTTTTCTGTCAAGCGTTTCATTCTTTACACTTTTGAATGTATTTTCCAACTTACTAGGATTGCACGGAGAACCTATACCTGAAGCCATCACACGCATCAACTCCATGAATTCTTCGCTGTTTTTCAAGTTGTTCCTCTCTATTATATCTTTAAGATACACTGTTTCGTGTAAAGATCGGAGGTATGCAGCTTTCTTCTTATCACTATCCAATTCCAATATACCTGGTAGTCCACCATAAGTATAATAACTTTTCCACAGCTCAAACTTGTCTCCTCCTACAGAATTATATAATTCAGCAAAAGACAATGGGAATAGGTGAATTTCATCACCACGTCCCCGAAACTCTGTAACCACATCCTTGGATAGAAATTTGGAGTTACTTCCTGTGACATATACATCCGCATTGCGGATATGCAAAAGACTATTCAGCACATCGGTAAACTCATCTATCATTTGCACTTCGTCCAATATGATATAGTAGAGTTTGTCATCTACGATACGTTCATGAATATGTCGTAGAATAACATCAGGGTCACGCAAATTCTTGTTGAGGCGATCATCTAATGCAATTTCTATTATATGGTCTTCACTTATTCCTGTTTCAATCAAATGATTGTGAAACAAGTTGAAGAGAAGAAACGATTTGCCGCTTCTTCTAATTCCAGTTACAATCTTTATGAGATTGTTAGACTTGCTCGATATGAGTTGCTGTAAATAATAATCTCTTTTTATAATCATAGTCGTTCCCGAAAAGTGTCATTAGTGTCAACTTTCGGGAATGCAAAGGTACGCTATTTATCGGGAAAAAAAGAATTTTATTCCCGAAAAGTGTCATTAATGACAAAAATCGGGAATAAATCGGCTCCTTTGTGG
>ERZ1034781.795-NODE-795-length-14985-cov-4.143470_pt1 | contig 14985 bp, 20 predicted proteins | sample MGYA00520700_ERZ1034781 | MGnify/ENA primary metagenome ERZ1034781 (study PRJEB33766, sample SAMN09781709) | gut metagenome | biome: gut microbiome | host: Homo sapiens | place: Madagascar | study: EMG produced TPA metagenomics assembly of the PRJNA485056 data set...
CATACAACCCTTTCGCTTTTTCATACTCTCCCTGCTCCTCATACACTGATCCCATGTTGCTATAGCCAATAGCTACTTCTGGATGGTTTTCTCCCCATCTCTCCCTATCGATTTTCAAAAGACTATTGAACAATTTTTCTGTTTCTCTATATTGCCCTACATAATGTAACAAATATGCAAATTTACTTAAAAAGCCAATTTGCTCCAACTCCTTCCCCATATTTAGCTTTTCCACAATTTTTTCAGCAAAAGGTATAAACTTCTGACATTCTAGTGCTGATCCACTATCCGGTATCTCCATACAGTCCCGACATGCCTCTATTAACCCTGCATGTTTTTCTGCATTAGGCTTACGTTTCTCATATATAAATTGCGCAAATACTGGATGCATGGCATAACTTTCCTGCTCCCAATCAACCTGCAACCATCCTTTTTGATACAACCCCATCAGTATATCATCATCTTCACTAACCCTTGCATCCAAAAGCAACCACTGGTTACATAACTCAGTTGGTAGAGGAATATAGGGAAGTACCGAAAACGCCTCTAATACATTCTGCTCCGCTCCTGTCAGTTCAGACAGATCATATAGTTTTTCATAGGACTCCTGGATATTGACAAGCTCCCCCGCCTTATGGAACGTCAGCCGAAAACCCTTTTTCTCCAGTTCCTCTCTGAGCCTTTTTATTGTCCAGTGTTTTGTCCTCGCCAAATGTGCCAGAAGTTCGACGGTGATAGTATGCCTTCCCGCCAAATTCTCTATGACATACTCCAAATCTTCAACCTCCTCCGCATTGACTTTTCTCTCGCTCCCCTCAAACCGAATTTTCCCATAGATTTCTTTACACTGCTCCACTCCAAGAAATCCAACCCGGTATGGCTCAAATTCATCACTGAAGGATGCCTGTCTGGATGTCAATACTACCGCTCCGGGAATCCCTATTAATCGCTGCAATCCCAGATCAGCACCTAACGTCTTGTCCACATTATCCACAAATAACAGTAGTTTTCCATCTGCCGCCAGATATTCCAGTTCTTTCCATGCCGCTTCCTGGTTCTGCTCTGGACTATCCTGCTGCTTAAACTTCAAGCAGTTCTGCAGACTGCTGCCCATATCCCCGCTGTACTCAATATAGCCCAAATACCGGAACGGTCCATTTTCACCCCCAGCATGCTTATTGAGGTATTCTTCAAACAGCTTCCTGCAGATATGCGTCTTCCCGATACCGCCCATGCCGCTAACTAGAACAGACTTGCGTCCTTCCTCTATCCTCTGGCTTAGCTCTTGTAGCTCCGTTTCACGACCAGTAAAGTATGATACCGGCTTTATATTGGAATTATGGGTAACAACAAACTCACGCTCCGAATCCTGATACATGGTAATATATAAATCGTGTCCGGCATATGAACCATTAAAAACACAATTTTTATTTTTGTTCACTACTTCCGGTCCCATTTAAATCCCTCCCTGCCGACGGGCCATTATATGTATTCCTACTACCCTTATTAACCACTTTGGAATGGTCATCAACATTGCCACTGTTGACCGTCTGCGCAATCTTTACCACATTGCCTGCCGTAAAAACAGACACCAGCAACCCCGCTATGGAACACACCCCACAAATAATATTAAACAAATCCATTTTTCTGTCCCCCTTTGTCATTTTATATCTATCACTATTATAATATCAGTCATATCCATAAACAAGCAAAAAACTGTGTAAATAAAAGCCTGCTGTCCAATTTCCAGCAAGCTCTCTATGCCCTCTAATCGTCCCATTCTTCCTCTTTTTTCCCCTCAACGATTAAAAGGTATTTCGTGGAAAATTGGCGGCACTCTGCAAGCCACAAAGCATATTTCCATCATTGCTCTTTTTCATTTTCCTCTTTCGACTGCATACGGTTATCTATCAAAACACATTCAATAATATGCTTATACATATCATCATGCTTATCCTGTCCCATTTTATCCACTAAGCGAATCGCTGTCAGATACTTCTCTGTTGTCCCTAATCTCTGGTGGTATATATTTAGCTGCTTAATCGCATGTCTATAAAGCCAGAAAAACAACCCAGAAATCACTTCAACTATCGTTCCTGATATAGTTGTTAACAGTAATGCATTTTCTCCAGAAATAACAAATACGGCAATACCCGCAATATAAACTATAAATCCCAGAAAGCAGACTATAAGCGAGGCAGAAAACGCATTCGTTGCTTGTCTTTTGCTGATTATGTAATATTCTCTCAATTCACGAACGTTTTTTAGCATTAAGTCAATTACATCATCACTTTTGAATGCATCACCTATAATTTTATCCGCATCCTCTTGAATCTCTTTACTCTCTTGATGATTTTGCTTTCTGTCAAAAACCTCTTTTGCAACCATAAGAGATGTAGAACCAAGAACAGTTGAAAGAATACTTAAAACCAAATCAAATATCATAACTACTTACCTCCCACAACACTTCTTGTACTTCAGTCCTGATTGACAAGGACATGCTTCGTTTCTTTCCGTCTTTCGGTTCAGCTGAGCCATCAATTCCTGCCTTCTGGATGCCAGTGGCAGCAGTTTCCTCTGCAGTTCTGCAACAGGTATCTTTGTACCCGGCTTATACTCACCCATAATTTCCTCTGTCTTTTCGCTCAGTTCTATCAGTTCAGCCGCAAGCGGTGAATCTGTAAGCGCAATCCTGATACTGCCTATCTGCTCCATGGAATACACCATATTATCATCACGCAGGAACAATATTTCTCTTTCCCCATTATCATGCGGGGTAATGTCTATCAGCTGTCCTTCCGAATTCTCCCACACAGAATGAGCCTCAGCTTCTACAAGGATATTCGCCCACTGCCATATCGCCCAACCATTTATCTGTTTTCCACCATGCTCCTGGACCATTCTCTGAACATTGGGAAAGCATTCTTTTGGCATGCTCCACTCCATTACTGACACCGGAATATATACCGGATCTGTATCTGCCACTATTCCCCCACACAGTTCCATTATCTTATCAGTCACTTTTGTTTTCTTTGCAATCAAGGTATTCCATCACTTCTTTTGCCCCGATATAATACTTTCCCGGTGTAGCAATGACACCCGGTGCTGTTGCTAATGTGTTCATTTGCTCACCTCCTGCGATAAATCTTGTTTAACAATCTGGTCCATAGTTACACCAAAGAAATCTGCTAGTTCTCTGAGCTTTCCGATTTGCGGTTCAATCCTAGCATTTTCAATCTTGCTATATGCCGATTCGGTTTTTAACCCAAGCAGATGTGCGAGTTCAATTTGCGTTATGCCATGTTTTTTGCGAAGATACTGTAAATTCCTTGCATACATCGGTGTTGGTGGTTTCACTTGGCCGTAAATAAGCCGGTCTAGGTCTACTTGAAACAAATCATGAATACAATGCAGATGATATAAGCCGGGATATCTACTACCACTTTCCCAAGCTGCAATAGTCGACTGGCTTACATCAAATTTAACTGCCAGCTCTGTTTGTGACATTCCTGTTTGCTCTCTCAAATATCTAAGGTTTCTACCAAGTCCTTTGGCCAACCCTTTATCTTTTTCTTCTGGTGTCATAGATTCTCACCTCCTACTGCTTGGAGCAGCCTGTTGCTCCGAGCAAATATTGTATTGATTTCCCGATTCGGATTTGGATTCGGATTGGATTGGATTACGGACACATTTGTTGTCACTTGCTGTCAAATGTCCGCAGACTGTAAATAAAAAATTATTAAGCTCTACTCTTCCAATAGCACCGCCAGACTTTCCTCGCTTTCACTCGGTCCAATGATACTGCCGGCCATTCGAGCCCATTCTTACATATTCTTCTTAATCCAAAGCCTCATGCTCTGTGCAATCTCCTCTACCTCTTCCAAGTTTTTTACTACCTCATCAAGCTCCGGCTTTTCGCTTTCATCAATCACTCCATCTGCTGTAATATCGAGAAGCATTTCTTTTGTTTTTCCAATTTTTCTAAAAACAGAAAGTGTTCTGACTGTAAGCCTGTCCAGATTTGCCAGCTCGGCTTTTGGCATTTCGCATCCCAATGGACACATTGTCCTGCAAAAGTAATTTTCCAACTCTGGGGCATTGTACAAATCTGCCATAAGTCTGATTTCCTCTGGATAAGGAATAGCAATGCCACTTTCTATTCTGTAAAGCCGTCCTCTGTCAATCGACATATAGTCAGCAGCTCCTTCTCTACTGCTCAGCTGTTCATTGTGTGTTGCCGCCTCGCAACGGGCTTTGTAAAAGATGTTGGAGCTTGTCTTGGCTGTTATATTTGCCATTTTCTCACTCACCTCCATGGTCTATAATCTTCTTATAAAGGTTCATTTTTGGAAACTTCCATATTGCCAAAAATATCCTCTATGGATTTGTTGAAATGATTGGCTATCTGAAACGCTTCGTTAAGCGAAAATTTAACTTTTCCATTTTCTTTTTTGCTGTAATTTACTTTTGAGACACTAATTATGTTTGCAAATTCTTCTTGTGTCTGTCCCACAGATTCTCTAAATTGTTTGATTGCCATCATGAATCTTCTCCTTTCGTTTCAATTTTTGAACCTTGTGTCTTTATAATAGTTTCAATTTTTGAACCTTGAAATGATTTTCATTGAGTTTCAAAAATTGAAATAGTATAATTAAAATGGAGGTGTAAAAATGAACTTTGGAATGAAACTCAAAGAACTACGTAACAGTAAAAATCTTACACAGCTACAATTGTCTGACATATTGGAGACATCTAAATCCAACATTTCCAAATATGAAGCAGGGACTGTTGAACCAAACTTAGATACATTATTAAAATTGTCAAAAATATTCGGTGTTCCAATTGATTACATACTTGGGAATGATAATTACGGCATTGATTATTCGAATTATCAAATGGATACATCAGAATTTGGACTTACCTTTAAGGATAAGTTGAAAAGCATTTTAAAAGACAAAAACCTTTCGCAACAGGATTTTGCTAAAACGACTGGTTTCAATTCAGAAGATGCAGACGCTTTCTTATGGGGAAACAAAGTTCCTTCTGTTGATGAGCTTATAAAAATAGCAGGAGCACTGAATGTTTCTGCCAATTATCTTCTTGATCTTCCAGAATCGTCTTGCGATAGCAACACATCCTTATCCACACATCTTACTGACAAAGAACAAAAGTACATAAATGTTTTTCGCCAGCTCAACGAGGATAATCAGGATATAATCGTTGGAGACATGAAAAAGTATCTTAAAGAACAACGCTACGAAGAATCTGTTGCAGCAAATCCTTCTATGCGAGAGGCAAAATAATATCCTTCGAGTGGTACCGGAGGAATTATCCATTTACAAAATCCAGAAAAGGGAGGAGCAAACATGGCAAAGGCAAAAAATAAGGTTATTGCAGGAGACTATACGGGAAAACAAGTAGGCGGTGGCGGATTATCGCCAGCTTTCATTATGGTTGGTGTGTTCAAGTCAATGAACCTGGATAATAAAACAGTCGAATCTTATGAATTGATTACTGATGAACATAGGAAGAGTGCCAAAAGTGGTGTAGCTCGCGGCCTTGTAGGCGAAGCACTTCTTGGTCCAGTTGGCATGCTGGCTGGTGGCATATCTGCTAAAACAAAGGGTATCTACCAAATTGCTATACAGTTTAGGGATGGAAAGAGAAGTCTCTTGGAAGTAGATGATAAAATTTACAAAGCCATCATAAAAGGCTGTTTCTAATGCCAGCATACAAATACACTCTCAAAAGTGGTAAAACACTATGGTATGCCAATTTCTATTACACCGACTGGACTGGGGAAAAGAAGCATATCTGTAAACGAGGGTTCAAAACACAGAGGGAAGCAAAAGATTATGAGAGGTCCTTTCTGGATCAGCAAAGCAGTTCAAGCGACATACTCTTTTCTTCCCTCGTTGCAAATTATCTTGAAGATATGGAACACCGCTTGAAGCCTACGACAATGGAGAATAAGCGGTTTATTATCGATAAGAAGCTGCTCCCCTACTTCGGAAAGCAGAAGATTTGTGACATTGATACAATAAAGGTCAGAAAATGGCAGAATGAGCTTATCTCCTATCGGGATGATGATGGAAAGCCATTCTCCCAAACATATTTAAAAACTGTGAACAACCAGTTATCAGCAATAATGAATTATGCTGTATCTCATTACCGCCTGCCTGTCAATCCATGCAGGGCGGCCGGCAGTATGGGAAAGAGCAAAGCGGATGAAATGAACATCTGGACGCAGGCAGAATATGAGAAGTTTTCAAATGCAATCAGCAAATCGTCTATGAAGCTTGCTTTTGATATTCTCTTTTATACCGGTATGCGTTCCGGAGAACTTCTGGCACTCACACCTGCAGACATTCTTTCATCAAAAAGAATTGATATCAATAAGAACTATGCAAGAATTAAAGGTGAGGAGCTATTCCTGGAGCCTAAGACACCAAAGGCAAAAAGATGTATTTCCATTCCGGATTTCTTATATGATGATATTCAAGAATACATTTCCAAGCTATATGGTATCGGAAATGGTGACAGGATATTTTACTTCCAGAAGACAGCTCTGGAAAAAGAAATGAAAAGAGTATCAGAAAGAATTGGTCTGAAGCCGATCAGAGTACATGACCTGCGGCACTCTCACGCAAGTATGCTGATAGAGCTTGGGTTTACTCCATTGGAGATTGCAGATCGACTCGGCCATGAATCAGTAAAGACTACTTTAGACACCTACTCACATCTTTATCCAGATAAAGATCAGAAGCTGGCAGACCGATTGAACCAGTTTCGCAACAATAGCACAAAATAAGAAAGGAATGATTTATTATGCCAAAAAGATTAAACGGATCTGCGAATACTGGCAAAAAAATTATGAATAATCTTGAGATTTTCAGTTATTCATATATCGGGCCAGACAATTCTACCGGTACAACTAATTATAGTTTCAAGTGGTCATTTGGAAATCAAAGTGGTACCGCGGTTATTTCCCTCACCAAAGATAACCGTATAGATCCGTCGTCTACTCTGAATTGTGATCAAAATCGTTATAGTTTTCTTCGTCCTCTCGGAGCTTACAACGACCGAACGCTATATGATGTATTTGCCATGATGTTAGATAATGCAGGTATAGAGCACAAATAATTTCTTGAATTTAGCAATGCATTATGGTATATTAATCGTAAAGAAAGGCATCCGCGGGAACGGATGCCTCTTAGGAGCCCCACTCCAAAGGTGGAGTTCCCCGAGCGAGCTTATTTCTCTATAAAGAGACGCCTACTCTGGTTGCGACAGAGTAGGCATTTTTATTTGCGCTTGTTTCTCTTGTCGAGAAAGGCAAGCAACGCTAATATCAAGCTGCCAAAGGACATCAGCAAAGCCAATATCCCAATGAAAATCGAAATGATCTCATAAGCTGTCATCGGCGCCACCTCCCTTCCTATGTATTCCGGTAAACCGGTTCATCGGCTCGGAAGGCTACCACCCCTGTCGTGGGTTCCATGTGACAAATTCTATCATATTCAGACATCCATTTCAATGTAATTCACATTTGTTTTCGATTACGCTTTTACAGGAAGCTGCGCATCATCAGAATAATGCTCATTTTGAGTAGGAAAAGTAATGGCACATCATTCTTAACATCACATTAACATCACGAGGCAAAATAAAAGAGCCATAAAGCCCATAAAATAAGGCTTTGTGGCTCAAATGTCCGTTATTCAAACTCAATCGTCCCAGGCGGCTTACTGGTAATATCATAGAAGCAGCGGTTTACCCCCTTCACTTCATTGATAATCCTGCTCATAACTCTCTGTAACACCTCGAACGGTATATTGGCAGCTTCCGCTGTCATGAAATCGACCGTATTGACCGCGCGCAGTGCAACCGCGTAATCGTACGTTCTCTCATCGCCCATGACACCCACGCTTCGCATATTGGTGAGCGCGGCAAAATACTGGTTTGGCATCCACTCCGGTGCCTCTCCATGCTCTTTGCGGTATTCCTCTACCGCGGCATCCACTTCCTCACGGTAAATGTAATCGGCATCCTGCACGATACGAACCTTCTCTGCAGTTACCTCACCGATAATACGGATACCAAGTCCCGGTCCCGGGAATGGCTGACGGAAGACAAGTTTCTCCGGGATGCCAAGCTCCAGACCCGCTTTGCGGACTTCATCTTTGAAGAGGTTACGCAGCGGCTCGATGATTTCCTTGAAATCCACATAATCCGGGAGACCGCCGACGTTGTGGTGGGACTTAATCACTGCGGATTCTCCGCCAAGTCCGGACTCTACCACATCCGGGTAGATGGTTCCCTGTGCCAGGAAATCCACAGCTCCGATCTTCTTTGCCTCTTCCTCGAAGACACGGATAAATTCCTCTCCGATAATTTTACGTTTTTTCTCCGGTTCTGTCACACCGGCAAGTTTTCCATAATAACGCTCCTGCGCGTTGACACGGATAAAGTTCAGGTCAAACTGTCCGTTCGGACCGAAGACCTCCTCGACCTCGTCTCCTTCGTTCTTTCGGAGCAGACCGTGATCGACGAATACACAGGTAAGCTGTTTTCCGATTGCACGGGAAAGAAGTCCTGCTGCAACAGAAGAATCCACACCTCCGGATAATGCAAGGAGAACCTTTCCATCACCGACTTTTTCACGGATCTCTTTGATTGTATGCTCCACGAAAGAATCCATGCGCCAGGTGCCGGCACATCCACAGATATTTCTTACAAAGTTATGAAGCATCCTGCTTCCCTCTACGGTATGCAACACTTCCGGATGGAACTGGATTGCATAAAGCTTTTTCTCCGGGTTCTCATCTGCCGCTACCGGACAGTCAGCGGTATGTGCTACCACCTGAAATCCCGGTGCCGGCTTGGAAATATAATCAAAATGACTCATCCAGCAGATGGTAGATCCTTCTGCCGAATCCTTTGCCACTCCCTCAAAAAGCGGCGAAGCCTTGTCCCCGAACACTTCCGTTTTTCCGTACTCACGTACCGGTGCCTTTTCTACTTTTCCACCGAGGATATGATTCATCAACTGCGCACCATAGCACAGACCGAGAACCGGGATACCAAGTTCAAATAATTCTTTCGTGTATGTCGGGGAATCTGCCTCATAGCAGCTGTTCGGGCCGCCGGTGAGGATAATTCCCTTTGGATTCATTGCCTTGATCTGTTCGATGTCGGTACGGTAAGAATAAATCTCACAGTACACATTGCACTCGCGGACACGGCGTGCAACCAGCTGATTGTACTGACCACCAAAGTCAATGACGATGACTTTCTCCTGATCCATATTGTGTTTCCTCCTGTTTTCTAAAATGCATTTTTGCATTTATGTGGTGCATTTTTCAAAAGTACACCATTTTTCTACCATTATAATAAAGCCCCTGCGATTTTACAAGTCACAACCTCACGTTTTCTCGTAAAATGCAATCACATCCGCATAAACTTTTTCATTTTCTTTCTCATTCAGTATTTCATGGCGCATATGCGGATAGGTAATTGTGGAAATATTGGAAAAACCTGCCTGTTTCAGCGTGTCCACGCTGTCTTTGGCACCTTTTTCATACCCGGTGCACGGATCTTCGCTGCCGCGGATCATCAGAATCGGTAATGCCTCATTTACGTCCCGGTAATTTGACACCTGATGCATGGCAGTTGTCAGCATATACAGATCGTGAAAAGCGGAGACGCTAAATCCGTGCCCGCAATACGGATCTTTCAGATATGCCTGTACCACCTGCTCATCGGAACAGATCCAGTCCACTTCGGTTTTTGCATGTTTTATCTGCTTATTGAAATTTCCCACCGACAGTTGCTGCACCAGCTTGGAATGATACATCGGTCCACGCGCCCTTGTGAGCAGATTTGTCAGGAAAAACCCTATGCGGATAATCTGTGTTCCCGGATAATTCGGGAATCCGCTCAGTACCACCTTTGCGTAACTGTGTGACTGGGTACAAAGCAGATTCCTTGCAATGATGGTTCCCATGGAATGTGCAAAAATCATCACCTTTTCCGTTTGAAACCGCTCCCTGATATATGCCGTGATCTGTACCTGATCCGACAACAGATAACGGTCACCGTCTTTTTCTTTAAAGAACCCCAGCTTTGGAGCATGTTCCCCATGCCCCCGCATGTCCGATGTCACCACCGTAAATCCCACCTGCCACAGCTGTTCAGCGAAAGCCTCATAACGCTCCTTATGTTCCTCCATCCCATGAATGATCTGAATGTATCCCCGCGGATGCTCACTTGCAAATACCGCCAGACTCAGCGCGTAACCGTCGGACGCTTTCAATACTATATTTTCCATTTATATCCTCTTCTGCGTTCGTACTTTTAAAACCAGTCCACATTTGTTCCATGTTCCAACTGTTCCGGTGTCATCAAAGACACGGCATCAATAAACCAGTTGCGAAACGTCATCGTCCCTCTCTTTTGTGCGGTCGTTTCTTTTGCCGCAAGTTCTCCTGCAATGCCAGTAAACACACAGCATGCCACTGCACTCTCCACCGAATTTTCCGCACTTAAAAAAGCGCCAAGCATCACGGTGGACATACAGCCGCTTCCCGTAATCCTTGCCATCATCGGGCTTCCATTATGACACTGGTAGACGCAGCTTCCATCCGTGATCAGATCGGTTTCTCCGGATGCGACAAGAATCATCTGATTTTCCTTTGCATACTGCTTCATCAGCTCCGGCAAATCCGTCTCTTCTGCTTCCGCCAGTGCATCCTCGGCTGCATCCACCCCGGTAACCGTTCCACAGTTCTGCAGCAATGCCTGTATTTCCGAATAATTTCCCCGGATACAGGTCGGATGGATTATTTTCATCAACTCCAGACATTTTTCACGCCGATAGGAAGACCCCGACACCCCGACCGGATCAATCACGATCGGATGCCCCAGCGCATGCGCCCGCTTTCCGGCAGCCTTCATCGCCTCATAATCCGAGATGGCCCCGAAATTACAGATCAGTGCCGCTGTACCTGCCGTGATCTCTTCCACCTCACAGGGATGGTGTGCCATCGTCGGTGACGCACCTGCCGCCAGAAGGATATTCGCACAATCGTTGACCGTCACGGCATTTGTGATACAGTGGATAATCGGACGTTTCTGTTGTATTTTCTCATAAATTTCCACCACTTTTTCCCCGGAAAATTTCATCACAGTTTCTCCCGTCTTTGTATTTCACCGTCCAGAATTCCTGCCTTTTTCATTGGAATGGTCACGATAATTGCAATGATCGTACCACCACAGGTACTGATCAAAAACGGCACTACAAATGTAAACAATGCCGCTGCTTTATTCCCCATAATCAGATACGCAATCGGATAAGAAAGCATTCCACCGATGATACCGGTTCCAAACACTTCTCCCACGTATGCAAACGGAAGCTTTTTCCCATACTGGTAAAGCAGTCCTGCAAGCAGTGCACCACACATACTTCCCGGAAATGCCAGTGGGCTGCCAAGCCCTGTCAGATTACGGATCAATGCCGCCATAAAAGCCTGTGCCAGCCCCCACCATGGTCCGACCGTTACCGCGCACAGTACATTCACCAGATGCTGTACCGGGGCACATTTTGAGCCCAATACCGGGAAAGAAAACATACTCCCGACCACAGCCACCGCCGTGAAAAGTGCCGTCAATGTCAATTTTTTTATCTGCAGATGATTCTTCATTTTACTTTATTACTCCTCTTTTGTTCCCTTTATATGATCTGTTCTACAAGTTCTCCAAGATGCCGGGTGCCTGACTTAATATCCTCACAGGCAAAAATGCTGCTGACAACTGCGACACCCGCGATGCCTCTGCCTTTTAGCTGCAAAACATTCTCTGCCGTGATTCCCCCGATTGCCACAACCGGAATCTTCACGCTGTGGCAGATCTCTTCCAGCAGCTCGTGCTTCATCGGAATGGCATCCTTTTTGGTTGTAGAGCCAAACACGGCACCACTTCCCAGATAATCAGCACCTCCCGCTTCTGCGGCTTTCGCCTGTTCCACGGTTTTTGCCGTCACACCAATGATTTTATCCGGTCCGAGAATCTCACGCGCGTGCGCCAGTTCCATATCGGACTGTCCGATATGAACCCCGTCCGCGCCGACTTTTGCCGCCAGTTCCACATCATCATCCAGAATGAGTTTCACCCCGTAACGATGGCAAAGTTCCAGCAATTCTTCTGCCTCCTTCTGCACATCCGCTTCCGGAAGTTCCTTCTCACGCAGCTGTACCAGAGTGGCGCCACCTTCCAGTGCTTTCTCTACCTGCTCATATAATGTTTCATTGCCCAGCCAGGTGCGGTCGGTCACCGCATAAAGGCGGAGCTGTTCTTTTTTCATATTATTCACTGTTTTTTCCTCCTGCATGTTATCCCATTATAACACGCACGACAGGAGAAAATCTATACTGCATGTAAATGTGCATATTTTTCCTTTGTTGCCATTCCTCCGCGGATATGACGTTCGGATTTATTCACGTCAATAATCTTGCGGGTTTCTGCCGCAAGTGCCGGATTCACCTGGCACAGCCGGTCCGTGATATCCTTGTGAACGGTCGATTTTGAAATTCCGTAATGTTTGGCAGCCTGCCGCACAGTTGCCTTATGTTCAATGATATAGTTTGCGATTTCCACGGCTCTTTCTTCAATATAAGCTTTCAAAAAAATACCCCTGCATTCCTGTGTTTGTACAGTTTATGCAAGGATATGTTTGCTTATTACTTACTTTCTGACTTACTTCCCACAAAGACTCTTCTGTCACAACCTGTCCCACAACAGTTCCATCGGGTTTGACTCCAAAATAAAGTTTCCTTTTCAATACCAAGATTCAAATCAACACCTGCCTTCAACGCATATAATTAAATTATATACTGCTTACAATGATATGAGGTCATATAAAGCAAATATTCTTGTCTATGTCCCATGACGAACTGAATAGAGGACATATGCCAAAAAAATAGCCGTCCATGTCCCATGACGAACTAAATAGAGGACATATGATAAAAAAGTGCTCATTTATGTCCCATTAAACAGGTCCTGTGGGACTTTTTCATGCGCTTTTTATACATATGTCCTTTTGCCAACTTCTCCCGGGATTTTTCAATGCACTTTTTCTACATATGTCCCTCCGGCAACTTTCACCGCGACTTTCAAGCTTACTTTTTCTCTATATGTCCCCAAAACACAAAGAAACGCACAAGAAAAAGGAATGTTCCCACACAGAAACATTCCCTCTTTCATTTATGTATTTATTTTTCCAGTTTTGTCAGTTCATTGCTGTCCACATCCGCTGCATGACCGCCCTCACTATGGCTTGCCGGTCCGTTCTCGAACCACCATGCCACACCTGCGGTCAACACAACAACTGCTACTACAACTACGATAATGACTGTTTCTAACATGAAATTTTCCTCCTGAACTCTTTGAAAATGGTCGCTTATTTCAAAGAGTCAGAAGCTTTTTCCCCATCCTGCCAGTGTATGTATGCCATGATCCACGCATGGCTGCGCACAAATATGTTTTCGATACGGCAGGATGCCAGATAAATCCGGGTAGCATTCCCGGCAAATCCGCTTGCAAGTCCTGCCCACAAAATGATGTTGCGTTCTGCATTCAGCCGCGTGATCCGTGCACTGACGGTCAGACGCGCCTGTTCGGACTGTGTCAGTTCGGAGCGTCCAAGAATATCAAGAAAGGAACCCTGCTGCCGCTCCATCGTATGTACCGCAAGATGATCCGGCTCCGCCTGCGTGATATCGTACATATTTTGCACACCATAGCTCTGCTGCACCGCAAAAAAACATATGACAACCGCCAAAAAGATGCCTACACACCGCATCCGGCTTTTTTGTATCCGCATGATTCCCTCCTTTCCCGGGCATGCCCGTGTTATGTAATCATTCCATCACTACTTTGTCAGTCCAGCCTTCTTGCGAAGCAGGTGATACAGCCACCTGCCCTCGTCACTCAGCTCACTTTTCTTGAAACCGCTGACTTTCGGACAGCTGCTTTTAATAATAGAAGAAGATTCCTGTTTGTTTGACAGATTCCACGCAATGTAGCTGACACCGTATTCATCCATCGTCTGTATCCAGCGGTCTGCCTCTTTTTTGTCGATGGCTCCGTTTCCTGAAGCATCACAGATTCCATATTCCGTGACAAATACCGGAAGTCCTTTGTTGATGGCTGCGGTCATTTTATTGCGCAGATCTGCTTTGTGTGTGGCTGCATAAAAATGCAGCGCATACATGATATTGTCCCCCTTGATCGGATCTGCTGCTGCCTGATCCACATCCTGTGACCAGGTCGGTGTTCCTACAACGATCACCGCCTTTTTGTCATTTTTGCGAATGGTGGAAATGACACTCTTGGCATAGGATTTGATCTCTTTCCAGCTTGTACCGTTATTCGGCTCATTGCAGATCTCATAAATCACATTGTTGTAACCCTTAAATTCCCTGGACATTTCCCTGAAAAAGGCCTTTGCTTCTTTCTTATGGGAATTCGGATTTCCATCGCTTAAGATATGCCAGTCCACGATCACATACATTTTATGTTTCTTTGCCAGCCTGACTCCCTTTTTAATCAGTTTCTTTAAGTCACTGCGGTTCTTTGCATCTCCGCTGCAGTATCCGTTATACTCTTCGGTATACATCGCCAGGCGCACGACATTTGCTCCCCATTTGTCATGCAGCTGGGCAAAACACTTGTCATTGACGTACTGCGGATACCAGCTCAGTCCATGTGTGCTGACTCCGCGAAGCTGTACTTCATGCCCCTTTTTGTCCACAAGTTTTGTTCCTTTGACGTGCAGCCTGCCTGCCGATGCGTCATAATATGTTGTTGTTTTTGCCTCTGCTATTTGCAGTCCCCCTGTCAAACACAATCCCAGCGCAAGCACACATACCAGTGCAAACCCACGCAGGATTTTTATTTTTTTATTAAAAAAATACATGTTCCACTCCACCC
>ERZ1034781.796-NODE-796-length-14971-cov-3.384419_pt1 | contig 14971 bp, 18 predicted proteins | sample MGYA00520700_ERZ1034781 | MGnify/ENA primary metagenome ERZ1034781 (study PRJEB33766, sample SAMN09781709) | gut metagenome | biome: gut microbiome | host: Homo sapiens | place: Madagascar | study: EMG produced TPA metagenomics assembly of the PRJNA485056 data set...
AGATCCTTGTATCCCGTACACATCCGGAACTTGTAAAACGTCTGTTTGAATCAGAGGTTGCAGAGGTGAAGGACGGAACAGTTGAGATCAAGAGCATTGCCCGTGAGGCTGGTTCCCGTACAAAGATGGCTGTATGGTCTAACGATCCGAATGTTGATCCGGTCGGAGCTTGTGTTGGTATGAACGGTGCAAGAGTAAATGCAGTCGTAAAAGAGCTTCGTGGTGAGAAGATTGATATCATTAACTGGGATGAGAATCCGGCACTTCTGATTGAGAATGCACTCAGCCCGGCGAAGGTTATTTCTGTTATGGCTGATCCGGATGAGAAGATTGCAGGAGTTATTGTTCCTGATTATCAGCTTTCACTTGCAATCGGTAAAGAAGGCCAGAATGCAAGACTTGCAGCCCGTCTGACAGGATACAAGATCGATATCAAGAGTGAGACACAGGCAATTGAGTGTGGAGATCTTCCGGAGAACTACATGGAGCAGATGGGTATGGTCGGAGAAGAAGGCTATACAGTCGGAGAAGAGGAAGAAGAGTACGATGATGTTTCGGCAGATGCAGCTGATGAAGACGGAGCAGATGAGATTGAATTCGTTGAGACAGACGAAGAGTAAGATCTGAGGGAGTGAATTGTTTGGCAGTAAAGAAGAAAGTACCTATGCGTAAATGTGTAGGCTGCGGCGAGATGAAACCAAAGAAGGAACTGATTCGGATCCTCAGAACAGAGGAAGAAGAATTTGTCATTGACACAACCGGAAAGAAAAACGGACGTGGAGCGTATCTCTGTCCGCAGAAGGCATGTTTTGAGCAGGCTGTGAAGAACAGAGGACTGGAGCGTTCCTTTAAGCAGGCAATACCGCAGGAAGTATATGAACGGCTGGAAAAGGAGATGGATGAGATTGGCTAGAGATAAAGTACTGTCTCTGATCAGTCTGGCAACGAAAGCGGGGCGCTGCGCAAGCGGTGAATTTATGACAGAAGGACAGACAAAGTCCGGAAGAGCAAGCCTTGTAGTTGTTGCAGAAGACGCTTCAGATAATACAAAGAAAAAATTCCGTGATATGTGTGAATTTTATAAAGTTCCAATGATAGTTTACGGAGATAAAGATACCTTGGGGCATGCGATGGGAAAACAATTCCGTGCATCTCTGGCGATATTAGACGAAGGATTTGCAAAAGGAATATTAAAAGAACTGAAATCCCGTACCTGATGAATGGGAGTAGAAGACAAAGGTTCCCCGTTGATTGCTTGAAGGAGGTAGATTTATATGGCAGATGAGAAGATGCAGAATGAAAATAAAAAGAGTTTAAACACCAGGGAGGATAACGTGGCAGAAGATATTAGAAGAGAAGCAGCTGGCAAAGATGCTGAGATGGCTGCAGATAAAACAACAGAAAAAGAGGGTGCTCCAAAGAAGAAAAATCTTGCATTTGTAGTTCGCCCACAGAATTCAAAGAACAGCAGCAGACTGCAGGGAAAACGTCCGGGACAGGGACGTCAGGGACAGAACCAGGGTCGTCCAAACGGTGATGGAAAACGCCCGGCAGCAGGACAGAGCCGTTCAAATGGTGAAGGAAAACCGGCTCGTACAGAGAAACCGGCAGCAAAAAGCGAAAGACCGGTTCGTGCAGCAGAGGACAGACCGGCACGTCCGGCGCAGAACGGAGCACGTTCTGAGAGACCGCAGGGATCAAGAACAGAAAGAACAGGACGTCCGAGTGGTGAGGGAAGACAGGTACGCTCTGACAGACCGGGACAGAAACCATTTGGAGACAGACGTTCTAATGGCGAGAACAGAGGCGAAAACAGAGGACCACGTCAGGACAGAGACGGACGCGGACAGCGTTCTGACAGAGGAGGACGTGACGGATTCCAGGGACGCGACAACCGTGATGGAAGAGAGAACCGTGACGGAAGAGACGGACGCGGACAGGGACAGCGCTCTGACAGAAGAAATGACAATCGCAGAAACGACAGAAGTGACGCTACACCGATCGTAGAACAGCAGAAGACACAGACAAAGAAAGAGATAATAAGAAGAAAGAATACAGAGATGAAGCTTTCGAAGGAAAAGGAAGAAAAGGCAAGAAGCAGAAACCGGCAGTGGAAGTGAAGAAGCCACAGGTGAAGGAAGAGAAGCAGGAAGAGCAGATCAAACAGATCGTGATTCCAGAAGTTCTTACAATTAAAGAGCTTGCTGATAAGATGAAGATCGTTCCTTCTGTTATTGTTAAGAAGCTTTTCATGCAGGGCAAGATCGTAACTGTAAATCAGGAAGTTGATTATGAGACAGCAGAAGAGATCGCGATGGAATTCGATGTTCTCTGTGAGAAAGAAGAAGTTGTAGATGTAATCGAAGAACTTCTGAAAGAGGATGAAGAAGACGAAAGCCTTATGGTAAAACGCCCACCGGTTGTATGTGTTATGGGTCATGTTGACCATGGTAAGACATCTCTTCTGGATGCAATCCGTAACAGTAATGTAACAGGTCGTGAGGCTGGTGGTATCACACAGCACATCGGTGCATCTGTTGTTGAGATTAACGGAGAAAAGATCACATTCCTCGACACACCGGGACATGAGGCATTTACTGCAATGCGTATGCGTGGAGCAAACTCTACAGATATCGCAATCCTTGTAGTTGCTGCGGATGACGGTGTTATGCCACAGACAATTGAGGCGATCAACCATGCGAAAGCAGCAGGAATTGAGATTATTGTTGCGATCAACAAGATCGATAAGCCAAGTGCGAATGTTGAACGTGTAAAACAGGAACTGACAGAATACGAACTGATTCCGGAAGACTGGGGCGGAAGCACAATCTTTGTTCCGGTATCAGCGCATACACATGAAGGAATCCAGGATCTTCTTGAGATGATCCTTCTGACAGCAGAGGTTATGGAACTGAAAGCGAACCCGAACCGTGCCGCACGTGGTCTTGTGATCGAGGCTGAGCTTGATAAAGGTAAGGGATCTGTTGCAACTGTTCTTGTACAGAAAGGTACACTCCACGTAGGAGATGCGATCGCAGCAGGAAGCGCTCATGGTCGTGTAAGAGCGATGATGGATGACAAGGGAAGACGTGTGAAAGAAGCAGGTCCGTCCCAGCCGGTTGAGATCCTTGGTCTGAATGATGTTCCGAATGCGGGAGAAGTATTCGTAGGATGTGAGTCTGATAAAGAAGCAAGAGCGTTTGCAGAGACATTTATTTCCCAGAACAAGGTAAAACTTCTGGAAGAGACGAAGTCCAAGATGTCTCTGGATGATCTGTTCAACCAGATCCAGGAAGGTAACCTCAAAGAACTTGATATTGTTGTTAAGGCTGATGTTCAGGGATCTGTAGAGGCAATCAAGCAGAGTCTTCTGAAGCTGAGTAACGATGAAGTTGTTGTTAAGATCATCCATGGCGGTGTTGGTGCGATCAATGAATCTGACGTTATCCTTGCATCTGCATCAAATGCGATCATCATTGGATTTAACGTTCGTCCGGATGCAACAGCGAAAGATATCGCTGAGCGCGAGGGTGTTGACTTAAGACTTTACAGAGTTATCTACAATGCCATCGAAGATGTAGAGGCAGCCATGAAGGGTATGCTTGATCCTGTCTTTGAGGAGAAGGTTCTCGGTCATGCGGAAGTACGTCAGACATTCAAGGCATCAGGAGTTGGAACAATTGCCGGTGCATATGTGCTTGACGGTATCTTCGAGAGAAACTGTTCTGTTCGTCTGATCCGTGACGGAATCGTTGTATTCGACGGACCGCTGGCATCTCTGAAGCGTTTCAAAGATGACGTGAAGGAAGTCAGAACAGGATATGAGTGTGGTTTCGTATTCGAGAACTACAATGACATTAAAGAAGGCGATCAGGTTGAAGCCTACAAGATGGTAGAGACAGAACGCAAGTAAGAATAAAAGATGCTGACATTTGCAGAGTGTTGTAATCGTCAGCAGGTGACAGAATTGTTACTCGTGCAGGGGTCATACATTGCAGGAGTAACTTTTCTATATAAAAAAGGAGTTATAACATGAGAAAGAACAGTATTAAGAATACAAGAGTCAATGCAGAAGTGCAGCGTGAGCTGAGTAATATCCTGCGTGGCGGGATCAAAGATCCACGTGTTGCACCGCTGACATCTGTTGTTGCTGTTGAAGTAGCACCGGATCTTAAGACATGCAAGGCATATATCAGTGTTCTCGGAGACAAGAAAGCACAGGAAGATACAATCAAAGGTCTTCAGAGTGCAGAGGGATATATCCGCAGAGAACTTGCACGTACAGTGAATATGCGCAACACACCACAGATTACATTTATCGTAGACCAGTCCATTGAATATGGAGTAAATATCAGCAAGAAAATTGACGAAGTGACAAGAGATTTGAAGGATGGAGCTGAGGAATAGATGATCGTATTAAACGATGTATTAAAAGGGAAACACAGTGTAGCCATTGGCGGACACATTCGTCCGGATGGGGACTGCATTGGTTCTACACTTGGATTATATCTTTATCTGACCACTTATTATCCGGAGATTGAAACAGATCTGTATCTGGAGGAGATTCCGGAAGCATTTCAGATGATGGGACACAGGGATGTGCCGAAGCATGAGATTGTAGAAGGCAAAGTTTATGACCTTTTCATCAGTCTGGATTGTGGGGACGAAAGACGTCTTGGTTTTTCCGAGCCGGTGTTCCAAAATGCAAAGGAAACTTTATGTGTGGATCACCACGTCAGTAATGAGTCTTTTGCAGACACGAATTATATCGTGCCGGATGCAAGTTCTACTTCTGAACTTGTTTTCCGTCTGCTGGATGAGGAGAAGATTACGAAAGAGATCGCATCTTTCCTTTATATGGGAATTGTGCATGATACCGGAGTGTTCCAGTATTCCTGTACTTCACCGGAGACAATGGAAGTCGGTGCTGCACTTTTAAGAAAAGGGATCAACGGAAGTGCGATCATTGACAGAACGTATTTTGAAAAATCCTATGTTCAGAATCAGATGCTTGGAAAGGCACTTCTTGAGAGCATGATGATCCTGAATAAGAAAGCGGTTGTCTCAGTGATACGTTTGAAAGAAATGGAGTTCTTCCAGGCAAAACCGTCTGATCTGGATGGAATTGTCAGCGTATTGCGTCAGACAAGGGGTGTGGAGGTTGCAATCCTTCTTTACGAGCTGGAACCGCAGACTTTTAAAGTAAGCCTTCGATCAAAAGAAATCGTTGATGTAAGTGCAGTTGCGAAATATTACGGTGGTGGCGGTCATGTGAGAGCAGCCGGTGTTACAATGAAAGGTTCCCCGCATGATGTGATCAACAATCTGACACTTTTAATTGAAAGACAGCTTAGAGTGGCAGAAGAGAAAAACGAGGAAAAATGATAAACGGAATAGTTAATATTTACAAAGAAAAAGGATACACTTCCCATGATGTGGTTGCAGTTCTTCGAAAAGTTGTCGGACAGAAGAAGATCGGTCATACAGGTACGCTTGATCCGGATGCAACGGGAGTCCTTCCGGTGTGTCTTGGAAGAGCAACAAAGGTTTGTGAGCTTCTGACAGATCATGATAAGACATATGAGGCTCTGCTGCTTTTGGGAAAGACGACAGATACGCAGGATATTTCCGGAGAGGTTCTGGAAGAGAGGGATCCGGGCGATCTGGCGGAAGAGGAAGTACGTTCCTGTATCGAATCATTTATCGGAGAATATGATCAGATTCCGCCGATGTACTCTGCATTGAAAGTGAATGGGAAGAAGCTTTATGAGCTTGCCCGTGAAGGAAAGACTGTGGAGCGTAAGAGCAGAAAAGTCCAGATCCATGGAATTCGCATTCTGGAGATGAATCTTCCACATGTGCGTATGGAGGTGGACTGTTCTAAGGGAACATATATCCGTACTTTGTGCCATGACATCGGAGAGAAGCTTCAGGTGGGCGGCTGTATGGAAGAACTTGAGCGTACGAAAGTCGGCCATTTCCTGAAAGAAGATGCGGTAACACTGGATGAAGTGCGACAGAAGATAGAACAGGGAGAAGGCGCAGAACTTTTCACTCCGCTGGATCAGATCTTCGCGGAACTGCCGGCCGTTACTGTGACGGATGCGAAGGCATGGATGTCTTATAACGGAAATGATCTTCCGGAGCGTTTTCTGTTAGAAAAAGAAGCGTGGACAGATGGGCAGGAAGTCAGAGTATATGATTCCAGAAAGAATTTTATCGGTCTTTATCAGTATCGTGCACCGAAGAAGCTATTCCATATTAAGAAAATGTTTCTGGATCCTGAAGCAGAGAAAATTGAGAAATAAAGGACGAATAAGACAGACATGCAATATATAAAAGGATTAGATGCCTTTGAAGGAAGAAATCACACAGCGGTAACGCTTGGAAAGTTTGATGGATTGCACAGAGGACATCAGAAGCTGCTCAACAGAATAATAAAATATGCGCAGAAGGAAGACTGCGACAGTGTTGTTTGTGCATTTGATATGGACAGAGATTGTCTGATGACAAATGAAGAGAGAAGGGCATTTCTTGAGGACAAGGTAGATTATCTGATCGAGATTCCATTCACAAAAGAGTTGATGGAGATGGAAGCAGAGAAATTTATCGAAGAGATCCTGCATAAGAAACTGCACGCAGCACACATTGTTGTGGGAACGGACTTTAATTTTGGTCATGAAAAAAGAGGCAATCATCAGATGCTGGAGAAATATGCAGCGAAATATGGCTATACAGTTGATGTGGTCGAGAAAGCATATTACAAAGACCGGGAGATCAGCAGCACTTATATCAGGGAACTTCTTCTCGATGGAAATGTTCCTCTTGCAAATGAGCTTCTGGGGTATCCGTATGAGATCACCAGCGTTGTGGAACATGGACAGCAGCTTGGAAGAACACTTGGATTTCCGACGATGAATCTTGCACCGCAGGAAAAGAAAATCCTGCCAAAGTACGGGGTCTATGCCTGTCGCGTCCTTGTGGATGGTGTATGGTATGGCGGTGTGGGAAATGCCGGGGTGAAACCGACCGTTGCGCAAGAGAAAAGACGGTTGTTCGAAGTTTATGTTTACGGATATGAAGGCGATGCTTACGGGAAGACTGCCACAGTGCAGATCCTGGAGTTCGAACGTCCGGAAACGAAATTTCATTCGGTTGAAGAACTCAAAGACCGCGTGATGAAAGATATGCGGTACGGAGAGGAATATCTGAAAAATCATCCATTCGATGAAAGATAAAAGATTTTAAATTTGTGCTTTACAAGCAGATATCTCTGTGCTATACTATCCGAGGTATCAAATCAGCCGGTGTTCGGTAATCGGATCACTCCGACCATTGCTTAATGCCAGGCGGTTTAACTAAGAATTTTAAGGAGGATATTACAATGATCGCAAAAGAGAAGAAACAGGCTATCATCAAAGAATTTGGAAGAACAGAGGGAGATACAGGATCACCGGAAGTACAGGTTGCTATCCTTACAGCAAGAATCAACGAGCTGACAGATCACTTCAAAGCTAACCCGAAGGATCACCACTCAAGAAGAGGACTTCTTAAGATGGTTGGACAGAGAAGAGGACTTCTTGCATACCTCAAGAAAGTAGATATCGAGAGATACCGTGCTCTGATCGAGAAACTTGGTCTGAGAAAATAATAAGATTTTCCAAAAAAGAAGATCAATTGACAGATCAGAAGCTGCATCTGATGATGTGGTTTCTGGTCTGTTTCTTTTTTGTCTGAATTTTTGGTACTTTTTGGTCTTTTTTTGGAAAACTATTTACTTCTTATTATAGAATATGATATAATTTAAAAGCTTGTGGGCAGAGAAGAACCGAGACCACTGAAAAGTGTATTATCCAGCGATCACAGCGGGTTTCAATTGCTATAGAATAGTACATTTTTCAGTAGTTTCGGAGCAAATTGTTCTGCTCATATAAAACGAAGATAAGATAAAAAGGAGAAAACCATGTATAAAAAGTTTGAAATGGAACTGGCCGGCAGAACACTGCGCGTGGATGTTGACCGTGTGGCAAAACAGGCGAATGGTGCAGTGCTGATGCATTATGGTGATACAACTGTACTGTGTACAGCAACAGCTTCTGATAAGCCGAGAGAAGGAATTGATTTCTTCCCACTCAGCGTAGAGTATAATGAGAGAATGTACGCTGTAGGAAAGATCCCGGGAGGATTTAATAAGAGAGAGGGTAAAGCATCTGAGAATGCGATCCTGACAGACCGTGTCATCGATCGTCCGATGCGTCCTCTTTTCCCAAAAGATTATAGAAATGACGTAACACTTGAGAACCTTGTTCTTTCTGTAGATCAGGACTGCAGCCCGGAGCTTACAGCTATGCTCGGTGCAGCACTTGCAACAAGTATTTCTGATATTCCGTTTGACGGACCAATCTCTACAACACAGGTTGGACTTGTTGACGGAGAGTTCGTATTCAACCCGACAGCAGCACAGAAGGAAGTTTCCGAGCTTGCACTGACAGTTGCTTCTACAAAGGAAAAGGTTATCATGATCGAGGCCGGTGCGAAAGAAGTTCCGGAAGCGAAGATGATCGAAGCTATCTTTGCGGCACATGATCTGAACCAGAAAGTGATCGCTTTCTTTGACACGATCGTTGCAGAGTGTGGAAAGCCGAAACATGAGTATCAGAGCTTTGCTGTTCCGCAGGAACTCTTTGATGCGATCCAGGAGATCGTTCCGGCTGCTGAGATGGAAGAGGCTGTATTTACAGATGACAAGCAGACAAGAGAAGAGAATATCCGTGTGATTACAGAGAGACTCGAGGAAGCATTTGCAGACAATGAAGAGTATCTTGCGAAGCTTGGTGAGGCTGTTTACCAGTATCAGAAGAAGACAGTAAGAAAGATGATCCTCAAAGATCATAAGCGTCCGGATGGTCGTGCAATCGATCAGATCAGATCGCTTGCAGCAGAAGTAGACCTGATCCCGAGAGTTCATGGTTCTGCTATGTTCACAAGAGGACAGACACAGATCTGCACAATGACAACACTTGCTCCACTTTCTGAAGCACAGAAGCTCGACGGTCTTGATGAAGCAGAGAAGACAAAGAGATATATGCATCACTACAACTTCCCGTCCTACTCTGTAGGAGAGACAAGACCTTCCAGAGGACCGGGACGTCGTGAGATCGGACATGGAGCACTGGCTGAGAGAGCACTTCTTCCGGTACTTCCAAGCGAGTCTGAGTTCCCATATGCGATCCGTACAGTATCTGAGACATTTGAGTCTAATGGATCTACATCACAGGCAAGTGTCTGCGCATCCAGTATGTCACTGATGGCAGCAGGTGTGCCGATCAAGTCTGCTGTAGCAGGTATCTCTGCAGGACTTGTAACAGGTGAGACAGATGATGATTACCTTGTACTGACAGATATCCAGGGACTCGAGGACTTCTTCGGAGACATGGACTTCAAGGTAGCAGGTACTCACGAAGGTATCACAGCAATCCAGATGGATATCAAGATCCACGGATTGACAAGACCGATCATCGAAGAAGCAATCGCTGCTACAAAGAAAGCAAGAACTTACATCATGGATGAAGTTATGAGTAAAGCAATCGCTGAGCCTAGAAAAGAAGTTGGAGAGTTTGCACCGAAGATTATTCAGATGCAGATCGATCCACAGAAGATCGGTGATGTTGTCGGACAGCGTGGTAAGACAATCAATGCAATCATCGACGAGACAGGTGTTAAGATCGACATCGATGATGAAGGAAATGTATCTATCTGCGGTACAGAGAAAGAGAACATGGAGAAAGCTGCGAAGTACATCCAGACAATCGTTACAGATTACGAAGCAGGACAGCTTTTTGAAGGAAAGGTTATCAGCATCAAAGAATTCGGAGCATTCGTTGAGTTTGCACCGGGTAAAGAAGGAATGGTACACATTTCTAAGCTTTCTAAGCAGAGAGTTGACAAGGTAGAAGACGTTGTAAGCATCGGTGATGTTGTGAAGGTTGTATGCCTTGGTAAAGATAAGATGGGAAGATTCAGCTTCAGCATGAAAGATGTTGCAGAATAAGAATCAGAAAGAATAAAAAAAGAGGAACAGAATTCAGGGAACTGGGTTTTGTTCCTCTTTTCTTGTATGTGCAAGGAATACTTTAAGAATCTTATCCATATATTGTGTAGAGAGGAGGGGTACGGACAACAACTGGAGAGGTGGACAAGATGGAAATGGAAAGACAGAACAAGAAGATGCAGGTCTGGAATCTGCTGGCAGAAAAAATCCGTAAACTTGTAGAAGAATCCGTCAGTAATCCGGAGGAACTGCAGGAGATCAGGATACGTACAGGTCAGCCGCTGCTGATTCAGATGAAAGGGCAGGAACGGGTTCTTCCGGACCCGGCACACCCGTATCTGGTTACGAAAGAAGATATTGGTGAGACAATGGGATATATTTGTCATTATTCGCTCTATGCATATGAAAATGAGTTGAAACAGGGATTTATTACAGTGGAAGGAGGTCACAGGGTCGGGGTGGCAGGAAAAGTAATTATAGAAAATGAAAAAGTAAAAAATATACAGTATATTTCTTCGCTAAATGTAAGAATTTCTCACGAAGTACTTGGTTTGCCATACATTGATCATTTCTCCGCCGTGTTGCGGAAAGACTACTTTGATCCGTGATCTGATCCGTCAGATATCGGATGGAAATGAATACATAAAAGGGTGTTCTGTCGGTGTGGTAGATGAAAGATCGGAGCTTGGTGGGTGTTATCTTGGAATCGCGCAGAATCATTTGGGTACAAGGACTGATATTTTAGACTGTTGTCCGAAAGCGGAGGGGATGATCATGTTGATCCGTTCTATGGCGCCGCGTGTGATCGCAGTGGATGAAATCGGCACAAGTGAGGATATCCATGCCATTGAATATGCCATGCAGTGCGGCTGCCGGCTGATCGCGAGTGTACACAGCCTTGATATGGATGAGGCTTCTAAAAAGCCGATCCTGGGTGACCTGATCCGCAGAAGAATGTTTCAGCGTTATGTTGTGCTTGGACAGGATCACGGTCCTGGCAAGATCCGGGAAATCTATGATGAGCGGGGGCGTGTGCTGTGCAGAAATTAGTCGGATGTTTTCTGATCCTGTTGGCGACGACCGGAGCAGGATGGATGTATGGAAAAGAACTTCGGAATTATCTGGAAGAATTGAGTCATTTTCGTAGAATTATAGAACAAATAAAAGGCGAATTACTGTATGCAGGACTTCCGCTTTCGGAAATTTTTTATAATATTGCATCAAGAGAGAAGGAACCTTATGAAAACTGGCTGATGGATCTGGCATTTCAATGTCAGGGCACACAGGAAAAGCGGTTTGCTGACTTGTGGACAGATACGATAGAAAAAGATCTTCCGGAACTGAAATGGAGAGGGAAAATGAATCCTCTGATTTGCGAACCTGGGGAACTGCTTGAAATAGGAGACAGAGAAGGTGTAGTTCGTCTGCTGGAGTATCATTTAAAAAGGCTGGATATGGAAATTGAAAAGAGAACTGCGGAAACGTCTGAGAAGAAAAAGCTCGGTAGCTGGCTGGGGGCAGCAGGAGGGATTTTTCTTGTGATCCTTCTGCTTTAAAAGGGCGGGAACAAAAGGGAGAGGAGGGAGAATGTGAGCATCAATCTGATATTTAAAATTGCGGCGGTGGGAATTCTTGTATCTATTCTGAGTCAGGTTTTGAAGCATAGCGGCAGAGAGGAACAGGCATTCCTGACAAGTCTTGCAGGGCTGATTCTTGTATTATCCTGGGTTCTCCCGGCGATTTATGACTTATTTTCTTCGATCCGGCAATTGTTTTCTCTTTAAGGAGGGCGGAACAGAATTGAACAGTATACAAATCGCACTTTTGGGTGTCGTGGGAACATTACTTGCTTTGCAGTTTAAAAGTGGGAAAAGTGAATATGGCATTTATGTAAGTCTTGCAGTCAGCTTGTTTTTATTTCTTTGTATGCTTTCACGACTTGAAATCTTTGTGCGGACAGTAAAGAAAATTGCAGATTATATAAAACTGGATGCCGGACAGATGGGTATTCTGCTGAAAATGGCCGGTGTGACTTATGTGGCTGAATTTGCATCCGGAATCTGTAAAGATGCAGGGTATCAGAATATTGCTGTACAGATTGAGATTTTTACAAAGTTGACGATCCTTGCGATAGGAATGCCGGTACTTCTTGCGCTGCTGGAACTAATCGGAGATTTTCTGATATGAAAAGGGAAAAACATTTTTGGAAAAAGATCTTCTGTCTTGTGTTTTTATTTACTATTGTGACAGGATGTGGCAGCGTGTATGCAGCAGAGCATGGTACAGTGGAGGAAAAGGAAACAGAAGATCGTTCCGGGATGTTGGAGGATGAGCTGGAACAAATGGAAGAAAGTCTGCTGGATGAATTTGATTTCAGACAGATCGATCAGTTATCAGGAGAGACAGAACTGGGAGAAAAAGTTCGGTTTCGTGATCTTACAGAGATGCTGATCAGCGGAAATACGAAGCAATTGGGAGAAAGATTTCTTGAGTTTTTTTCAGGACAGGTGTTCTCTGTTTTTCAGAAAGGAAGGAAGAATCTGGCACGCCTGCTGCTGATTACAGTGGCGGCTGCATTTTTCTCGAATTTTACAAGTATCTTTCAAAACAGACAGACAGCGGAAGCGGGGTTTTATATTTTGTATCTTGTTGTGATCGCAATCTGCCTGGAAGCATATCAATCGATGAATTTATATGCCGAAGAAAAAACAGGAGAGCTTGTTCAATTGATGCAGGTGTTTTGCCCAAGTTTCTTTCTGGCGGTTGCATTTACCGGAAAGAGCAGTTCGGCGTTGATGTTTTATAATACAATACTGTTCCTGATCTATCTGGTGGAACTGCTTGTACTTCACTTTCTTTTACCGGCGGTGAAGATCTACGGGATGGTGAGGGTCTTATCCTGCCTGACCGGAGAAGATCTTTTCTCAGAATTTGCAGAACTTCTGGAAAAATGTATCCAATGGAGTCTGAAAAGTATGATTGCCGCTGTGAGTGGGATAAGTCTGATCCGGGGATTTTTGAATCCGGCAATTGATTCTTTGAAAATGACTGCTGCGGGACGAACACTGGAGGCGGTTCCGTGGATCGGAGATGTTGCCGGAGGTACAATGGATGTTGCATTAGGAGTTGCAGTACTGCTTAAGAATGGAATCGGTGTAGCAGGAATGATTTTTATAGCTGTCCTGGCACTTATTCCACTGGTGGAATTTCTGATATTGGCATTTTTGTACCAACTTGTGGCGGCATTAGTCCAACCGGTTTCTGACCGGAGAATTACAACATGCATAGCTGGAGTTAGTTCCGGTTATCAGCTTATGGTGAAGGTAATAGCATCCACAACACTGTTGTTTGTCTTAAGCATTGCACTTGTGGTGGCTGTAACATCTTAAGGTTTCAGAGGAGAGAGGAGGAATCTGCCGGATGCTTACACAATGGATACAAAAAATCATTTCAATGCTTCTCGTTATGAGTGCAGTTCTGCAGGTGATTCCGGGAAAAGATTATGAAAAATATATTCGTTTTTTTTGTGGACTTGTCCTGATCCTGCTTGCACTATCCCCTGTTGCGGCGTTGAAAGGACTGAAAGCAGAGCAATTTTATCAAAGGGAAGTGTATCAGCAATATGAGAAAGAAATAGAGCGGATGTCGGATTCTATAAAACGGGAGGAAATTGGAATTGGACAATAATTGGCAGGAGTGGAAAGAAAGGATCGTGGGATACACAAGGAAGATAAAACAGGCGGATCGTGGTCAGAAAAGAACAAGATTAGCCATTTTATTCCTGTGTGGACTGCTGCTTCTTGTAGTTGCGGTTCCGGTTCCGAAGACAGGGGAGGTGGATAAGGATACAAAGATTGACGGGGAATCCGGGAAAGGAGAGACGTATGAGACAGATTCCATGGCAGACTATGAAAAATATCTGGAACAGAAGACAGCGCAGACGCTCGGTGTCGTAGATGGGGCGGGAAAGGTGACGGTGATGATCACATTAAAGTCTACAGGACAGAAGGTGGTTGAAAAAGATCAGCAAAGCACACATCAGACGACGAAGGAAGCAGACAGCCAGGGAGAGACAAGAGAAAGTGAAGAGAAATCTCTGGATAAAACGACCGTGTACAGTCAGGGAACAGACGGAACGCAGATCCCATATGTAAGTAAAGAAAATGCACCGGAAGTGGAGGGCATTCTTGTAATAGCAGATGGAGGTGGGAATGCAGTTGTCGCGAAGAATCTGACAGAAGCGGTGCAGGCATTATTTGGTGTAGAAGCGCATAAGATAAAAATAATGAAACGTGCGCCTACATAAAAGGAGGTTTATCTTAATGAAAGGAAAAGTGAAGAAAAACCAGTTGATCATTGTGGCACTTGCGGTTATGATCGCGGCAGCAGGATATCTGAACTACACGGGACGTCTGTTTGGCGAGAATGCGAAAGGAACAAAAGAAGCTAATGCAGATCTTACAAACCAGGAACTTTTAGATATTTCACAGGAAGATACAGAAGCAGGAAGCGAAGAAATTGAAAGTAATGATTCTGAAACAGAAGGAACACCTGGAGAGGCGGTTCTCACAAATGGTTCAGCCCAGACTACGGTAGCCCAGGCAAAAGTTACAAGAGAACAGGTGCGTGCCCAGAATAAAGAAACATTGCAGTCGATCATAGACAATACAGAGCTCAGTGAAGAGGAAAAGTCAGATGCAGTTGCACAGATGGTGGAGCTTACAAAACAATCAGAGACGGAGATGGAAATTGAGACATTGATGGCAACAAAAGGATTTTCAGAGGCAGTGGTAAGTCTGGGGGAAGATAGTGCAGATGTTGTTGTAAATGCAGAGGAGCTTACGGATGCAAACCGTGCCCAGATTGAGGATATTGTGACAAGAAAGTCGGATGTAAAGCCGGAGAAGATTGTAATTACAC
>ERZ1034781.803-NODE-803-length-14870-cov-9.936821_pt1 | contig 14870 bp, 8 predicted proteins | sample MGYA00520700_ERZ1034781 | MGnify/ENA primary metagenome ERZ1034781 (study PRJEB33766, sample SAMN09781709) | gut metagenome | biome: gut microbiome | host: Homo sapiens | place: Madagascar | study: EMG produced TPA metagenomics assembly of the PRJNA485056 data set...
GACAATATCTATAGAATTATAAAAACTATTTATTTGTTATCATTTGCATGGAGTGCTACAATACGAAACCGTGAAAGATAAATAAAATGAAGTAAATACACTTACATATGATATCAAAATCTTCTATTACAGATATCTATGATAAGCGCAAACGAAAGGATGTCACTTTAAAATGAATACATATGCACAAAAACAGATTGTTCCTGAAACGGATGCCCATATGACACAACGGATCATGTATGGAGAGATCGCCCTGATCGTTGCCGTATGCATAAACAGCTTTGCGGTCGTTCTGATGTTATATTCCGGTGCAGGAATCTCTGCAATTTCCAGCGTACCATACGCCTTTTCTGAGGTTCTTCCAAAGCTCAGCTTAGGTACCTGGACCTACATCTTTCAGGGACTTCTGGTTCTCACTTTAATGATCTTAAAAAAGAAATTTGTTCCTCAATATCTGTGCAGCTTTATCGTTGGTTTCTTCTTTGGAAAACTGCTCGATGTCCATGAACTGTGGATCAACATTCTTCCAACCGGCATCGGATACCGTATCCTTTATTTTGTGATCAGCTATATATTGATCTGCATCGGTATCGCTCTTTCCAACCGCTGTGGGCTTCCGATCGTTCCTACCGACCTTTTTCCGCGCGAGCTGTCACAGATCATAAAGAAGAAATATTCAATCGTTAAGATCTCTTTTGACGTTATCTGTCTACTCACAACTGCCTGTATGACAGGTATCTTCCTCGGTCACATCAAAGGTCTGGGAATCGGAACCATCCTTGCAGCCTTTACCATGGGAAAAGGCATTGCCATCGCCGGACAGATCATTGATAAACGTATGATCTTTGTTACCTATCTGTCCAGAAAGAAATAGATTTTCATATAAATATTTTGAACAAAAATAAAATTCCATGAATGGGATAACCGGGAGCCGGAAAGCTCCTGTGTTACCCCGTCATGGAATTTTTTAACTTAAATTTGCAGTTTTATTTTACTGTGACCTTCACCCGTTTATTTACTCCATTTAATGCAGTAACATAGATATAACAGGTTCCTTTTTTCTTTGCACGGATCGTACCCTTTGCTGTTACAGTAGCAACCGCTTTATTGGTACTGCTGTAGCGAAGCTTAGCGCCATGCCCTTTGGATAACAGTTTCTTCTTGTTATCCTGTAAGATAAGCTTAGTTGTTATCTTCGCTGTCTTACCTTTCTTTAAGGTATACTCTGTCTTCTTGCACTGAATCTTCTTTACATTTGTATAGGTCTTGTTCTTTGGTCCTGCGATATGAAGTGTCAGTCCGGCAGCAATATATTGCTTCTTTCCATTCACAATACGATATGCCTTGACGCGGACTCTGTATGACTGCTTCCGGTTCAGACTCTTGCCTTTATACTTACTCAGTACTGTTGCGTTCTTCTTTGCACCTGAAATCGTCTTAACAACAGTCAGCTTTTTTCTGTTACATGGAGCTGCATAGACATCATATCCCTGTGCCCCCTTAACAGCTTTCCAGGTCAGTTGGATTCCCTTCTGTGTCCAGACAACCTTCTGTTTGCTGGAAAGTGTCTGTGAATTCTTCTCAATCTGCTCCTTGGTCAGTTTCTCTACAACTGGTTTTTCCGGTTCTGCCGGAGGCTCCGGCGTCTTAACAACCGTTACAGTGATCTTAATCGGTATATTCTGTAACATCTTCTCATCAACGGTACATACCAGTTTACTCAGATCTGTATTGTTCGTACGAACATCTGCCGTGATATCTGTACCATTCATACTCCAGGCACTGATCTCATAGCCATCGATTATTGATGCGGTCATCGTAACTGCGCTGTCCCGATATACTTCAAGACTGCCTGATCCGGCGGATACATCCTGCACAAGATCATTCTGTTTTTTACGCTCCACATGAACAGCTATTGTTCCTGCATTTACTCCATCTGCTGATACCAACTCATACTGAAGTTCTACCTTTGGAATCTCCTTATAAGTAACTGCCACCTCTACATTCTTCTCAAAGCCTGTATCCGGTGCCTGAATCTTGATCTGCTTGTTGTCTGTATCTTCTATATCAGAAACCGTCATATCACTGTAAGCTGCACCATCCATCATTACTGTGATCTGATCCACCTCATATCCGGTCTTCGGTGCTGCTGTCATGACGATATCCTCTGTGCGGTATCTGTCAATATAACCACCGGATGCTACATTACACTCCAGTGTTCCGTTATTATCACTGTTATATGTGACAGTTGGTCGATCAAGCAGAACGAGTACAACACGCATAGATTTGCTTACACTGTTAAATGAACTTTCCTTCGCGTCTTTTCCGGTCGCGATCGTCTGTTCTTCTGAACCGGTAAACAGCTTCCACTCCGCAATCTGATACTGCTCCGGCACATCTGCTTTCATAATAACGGACAGATTCTTTACGATCTTTGTATCATTGCTGATCTGCACTGAATCACTCCATGCCGTAACAACATCATCTACCTGCTGTCCCTGTTCATTTACTGCTTCAAAATGAAGTGTTTCCATCTGGAACATATTGACAACCAGCTTGATCTTCATGTTCTTCTGAACATTGGATACTACATACTGATCTCCTCCGGTTGCTGCAACTGTATAATGTGTATCGTCTGTATAGATCCTCCATTCTGATACAGTAACCGATTCCGGAAGATCTGCTGTAAGTGTCACCGTTGATCCCTTTGCTGCCTTGCCATCCTGAACCTGTTCTGAGACATTGATCTTACAGCCTGCAACCGATATATCAGAATCTTCTGCGATCACTTCTGTCTCAAATGAATATGTCTCTACCGGTTCAAATTCAACGGCCACAACAGTATCTGTCTCCACATTATCGAGTGTGATCTCTGTTCCGGCAAAAATACTTCCGTCAGTATTTTTCTGGATCTTCGCTGAACCACCATGAGAAACCGTCCACTGTTTTACAACATAATTCTCATCTGGAACTGCCTGAAGCATGATACTCTTTCCTGTAAGGACTGTTTCACCTGTATCGATCTTGCTTCCATAACTTCCAGCCTTTACATAATATGCCTGAAGACTTCCGTTTTCCGGCTGGTTGTAATTCAGCTGATAAGTTTTCGCTACAAAGGATACACTGACATGAACACTGCTACTCAATGCTGAAATGATCAATGTATCTCCATTTACCACGTAATCTGTTCCGAGAACCAGATCAGCTCCATCACTTCCTGTTACCTTCCATGCCTTAATCTTATAATTATCCTTTGGAATTGCTTTAAAGGATACCCTGCTCTGATCTGCTAATCCGACTCCGGATGCAAATGGCTCTTTGGAGTCTCCACAATATCCTTTTATCGTTCCCTTGCCATCAGACTCATATCGGACTGTATACTGGTTCGATACGATCTGATATTTTCCTCTGTTCAGAGTGACATTATATTTCTTCAGGAATTCTTTTACCAAATCTGTATACTCACTGTCTTCTTCGGTTCCAACTGTAAGCCATGCGATTCCGGTCTGGTAAACACCTGCTGTCGAATTTTCATCTAACTTCGGCTCAGCCTCTATTGTTATCAGATCCGAAAGCTTATATTTGGCTGCATCTGAATCCAGAATACCGGATTCTGTATCATCACCCGCATATTTTACAACAACATCTGACAGGCTTAATACTTTATCTGCCGCATCATCCTCTGATATACCATCCTTTGATGGAGCGGTAATAACGATCGGCCGTTTGCTTACAGTAAGCATCTTCATCGCATATGATTTGGTCTGACTGGTACCGCTCTGTCTGGTTATCGTCGCAGCAAATGTATGCTGTCCCGGCCATTTCGGTGTAAATGTATTACCGGTTATATTTTCTGTTACAACCTTATCATCTCCATCTACATAGGATACCTGATAGGATACAGAAGCATCCGCTGCAAGCGGTTCTGTCGTTATATTACCGGATGTATTATTTTCCCGTTTTCCCTGTCTGACTTCTAACTTAATGGTATTGCCATATTCCGCATTGTTGCCTGAAAGAACGTATACCGTATCATCGGTACGATCTATTACATAATAAACGGTCTGTGTATCTGTAGGATATAATGATGTATTTCCTCCATAGGATACAGTTACCGTATAATCTCCGGCTTCTTCCGGATTCCATACAACAGAAGCATTACCATTCTTATCTACATCGGTTGATATATCACGAATAGAACCGGTCCGGTTATTGAAGAAGTTTACATTTACAATTCCTGTTTTATCGATATTGACAGAAGATGTAACTGCCTCTGCAACATGGATCTGAACCGTTGTCTGATCTCCCTTTATGATATCTTCAACCTGTGTATCATATGTTTCATTTACAGTAACGACCTCGCCAGGGGTAACACCATACTGGTTAGAAGCACTACTTCCCATAAGAGAAAAGGCATCATCCGTAGCGATCTTCAATTCATTAAATGTTGTAATGATCTGCTCCTGCTGGTTCTCATCTGTTACCGTCTGCTCAGTCTTGTAATAATAGGTCTCATCCGCAGTCCGATCTGCTTCGGCGGATTTTGCATACATGATATAAGCATTATTTCCTTCGTATGCCTCCGGCCAGTACAGATACCAGGTCGTTCCATCAACCTCAATATACTGCTGATTTGTAGTGCCGGCAGATTCTTCTTTATATCCGGCATAAGCAGGCACATAGGACTGAACAGTACCGGCATACGCTTTTGCTGTAATTGCTCCATCTGTACCCTGTTCCAACTGATACCACTGTGTAACTGCTTCTGACATAGCATCTGTGCTGTACAACAATATCTCCCCATCGGCTGTTACTGCTGTATATGCATAATAAATCTTGCCCGCTGCAGTCTCTGTCACCTGTTCTGTCACAGGCTTTATTGTATCTGCATCAACTCCATTCCAGAGAGCGGCTGCATCACCGGTTGTTCCACTCTGGAATACATTTGGTATTACTTCATTTAATTTCACCTTTGCAGTTGCTGTTCCTGCTGTCTCATTATATCCTTCCAGTACATACCATTCATTTGTCTGGCTGTCAAAATAGATAAATTCCGGTATTACTGCATCTGGATATACGGCAGATACCACTGCACCATTCTTATACTGGACAAATGTCTCCTTCTGCGTTCCGATCGTAACGGCTACAGTCTTCGATACCATACGTTCATTTGTAACTGTCCGGCTCTGTGTGTACTGTCCAAATGCTGTATTGGTTCCTTTATTTGTACTGTCAGCCTGTGTATTACTGATTGATGCTGTCATGATACTGTCAGCTCTTCCGACATGCAGGACTCCAGGTGTTCCATATGCATACAGACGGACTCCCTTTATCAGCTCAGAAAGTACACAACGATAGGAATTGCCATCCATATCCTCTGTGATACCATTTAACTTCAATGTACTTCCATTTATACCGGAAGCTTCTCTGTCCGTCAGGTTTACCCAATTGACCGAACCTGCTTTTCGAACCTGCCATGCATAGGACAGACCGCCTTTTGCATTTGCAGACGGAAGTGCATCGATCACAAAGCTTGCATTACCGCCGACAACAACTCTCTGTACACTTGTCATGCTTAAGATATCCGGTTTCTCACTGTCAGCCAGTGTATGAACGGATACCTCCGGTGTGTATTCGGAGTATACAGTCTCACCTCCGCTGTTTGTTCCAACTGAACGAAGTGCAAATTCATATTCCGTCGATGGTTTCAGTCCATCATAGGTGTAAGAAGCACTGTCACCGCTGATCGTATCTAACAGACTGTATTTATTGGTTGTGATACCATCATTAAATACCTGATAGATCTCATATTTCTCTGCCTTCTTATAACCACTTTCCCATGCAAGCGTTACGGAATCTGCGGTCACGGTATCCACACTGATATCTTCCGGTGGAGATGGCGGCTGTTCGACATTTTTTACAACAAAGCCAAGGATTGGAACATTGCTGTCGCCAAGTTTTGCCTGCCAGATACCAAATTTTGTACTGAAGCTGTACTGGGAATCCGTCGCCGGCGGGTAAGCTACCACGCCTTCCTTCGATACTGATGAATAATCAAATGTTGTCTTACCGGAGCCCCAGCCACCGCCAAGCTTGACACCACCGCCATAATTCATCTTCGCCACTTTGGCATCTATCTCACCTTCTACACCAAGTGTCAGTTCGAAGCTGTTCGTCTGGGTCATTGTTTTACTGCTCTGTGTATTGTCCGTAATATTCATAGCTACCGTTGTCTGGTCATTGACCTTATTATTGATCTCTACCCAGTTCGGATAGCCAACAAACCCCTTCATTCCAAGTGAACTGGTCGCATAGGTATCCGGACATCCCGGCGTACTGGACAGAATATCCTTCGTGATCACCTTATTCTGCAGAGTTTCATCGCTTGCTGCAAACCGATTAAAGGAATCTACATCCATGGTCGAATAGACCGGCTGCTGCTGCACTCCGACCTCCATGGTATACGACGCACTTCCGTCGGCCGGCGTGATGACGTATTCATACAAAATAACCGGTGTTCGATAAAGCACTACCTGATTCTTCGTACCATCATTTTCAAAACTGATCGAATACTCATGGGAAAGCTCATCCTCGTATGACCACTCCCAGTCATGGGTATAGGACGCCTCCGTATGGAACTGCAATGCTGAAGAACCGATGGAAAATGATGCATATGCTCCGATGGATGCCATTTTCGTCTTACTGGTTACCTTTCCTTGTCCGGATAGCTTACCATATAAGGTTTCTCCGATATTGCCATTATAATAATTATCCTGAAGCTCTCCAAAATATGGAGCAGCCTGTAATATAGCCAGAATATCTACATTACTGTATGTATATTTCTTGCTCTTAAAGGTAAATACATCCGTATCTTTATCCGCATCAACTGCTGCGATCGCCAGACATGGGAAATCACTCATGCCGACATGCCGCACCAGCTCGTTTGAAGTCGAATCAAAATAACTGCCCGGTGTACAGATACCGGTCGATGAATCCTTGTTCTGTTCCTTACCGGACATGTTCACCCGGTAAAAGTACCGGTTAAAGCTCTGCTGCTTATATCCGGTCGTATATAAGACCTGCTCAATTCCTAGATCATTTTCATCAAAGTTTCCTGCCACACATCCGTCTACCCAGGTATCGGATATGATATAACCGCCGATTCCTTTATCACTGCTCTGGCATACCTTTGCTGTATAGTCCTTTTTCCAAGATTCATTTTCAAATTTCCAGAAAACACCATCTAAGAAAACCTGCTCCGCATCATTTCTTCCGTTTACTGCCGCACAGGTCAAGGCAGGAAGCGGATGCACATTATCATCTTTATCAAAGCCTGCATTTACAAAATTACACATATCCATTACATTTCCGCCGGATGGAATTAATGTCTCCACCTCTTCATTTGGATCGTATTTCAATGTTACCAGCATATACTTTTTATTGGAACCGGATTTATCTCCATCCGGGCCATCATTATCACTGTATACACCGGCAACTACAACTTCCGGGAAGCCATCAAAATCAATATCACCTGCTGCTACAGATGCGTAACGCATATATACACTGCATGTATCCTTATCCATTACATACTTATTCATCTGCTGTGGTTTCTTGTTCTCTACCTTATAACAGGCAAATACAGAGCTTCTCTGCTGCAGCTTCTTTCCATCACTGTCATCATGGATATTCGAATAGGAACCAACCAGAAGGATCTCATCTTTGCCATCCCGGTTGATATCCGAAGTTTCTATCGACATGTTGATCGTTGCTCTTGCCGTCTTTCCATTATTGGTAAATTTACCTGCCATATCCGCTCCGGTATTTCCCATAAAATTACGAACCGGAATATTATCACTGATCGGCGATAAGGTGATTCCATCGAGGATCATTATATACGGATCTCCACGTTTTGGAACATAGACTGCGATATCTTCATCTCCATCACCATCAAAATCTCCTGCCTTTAATGTAAAATAATTCTTATAGGCACTGTATTTTTCAAGCTGATTATCCCGAAGCCAGTCATTATCATCACCCGATCCAAGGCTGAAGGTCTTTCTTAATTCCTGACCTTTACCGGATGCACTGTATCTTGCTACAACAAGCTGCGGATCTTTTCCCAGTGATGCGCCAACAAGTGCAACCATATTATCACGTCCGGTTCCATACGGATCATAACCGTCTACATTTACATACTTGACATCAGCTGCGCCGGATGCTGTACGGCTCTGCATAAATCCATTGTTGTTCCGTTTCGAATCCGGTCCAACATAATAGCCCTTGATATCCGAGCTTTTCGTATAGTTATACGTCTCAGCATTTCGGTTCTTTCCACTGGATCGATACCATAAAAATGCTTCCATTTTTTCATTAAATGCAGAATAGCCGGAACCATATGGATTTTCACCGTCATTTGCATTAAATGAACTTGGTGTCGTCAGATTAAATCCATATTTATCCTTTCCGCTGTTATCTGCATTTGAAATATCTGCCTGCGTGACCGCCTGCCCCGGCGGCTCATCCGCAAGAACTCTGACCGGATTTCCAACCCCAGGAAACATACCGATCACCATCGAAATCGAAAGCATTGCTGCCATCCATTTCTTTCCCCATTTTCTGTTCATGTTCTCATCATCCCTTTCTTACATAAACGTTATTCTTGTTTCTGAATGCTGTCTCTGCATCCAAACCTCCAGTTACATAATAATTATATCGAAATATTTTCTAAAAAGAAAGAAAAATAGATACATTTTATAAATATATCCATCTTGTAAACACAATATGTGTATTTGTTCTGACAATTTGCGTTAGTTGATTAGAAGCGGATACAATTTAAAACGCATAATGTTACGCAAATATTGTCGGATCAAATCATAAATTATACCCCTCTTGCTTCAAAAAAAGACATTTTCATATGATATCCTTATAAAAATATATCCCAAATTTCGGACATATCTTAAACTGTAACATCATACGAAAATGTCTTATTATGTGCTCCAACTATTCTATTTTTTATTCATTAAACTGCTGTTCTATTATGAATGAATGCTATTCTATTTCCATTTTACTTGGTAAATAAATGCTGCCTTCTGATTACATCTTACTTTGTAAGTAAATACTGTGCCTGATTACATCTTACTTTGTAAACAATGCTTCTATAAATACATCTGCGATTAACTGCTGTCCCACTGCAGTCGGATGATCATCCGGATCTATATAATTTTCTGCATTCTGATTATTAAGCACAATATCATTTGATGAAGCAAAGGCTTCATAGCAATCTGCCAGTACAATATTCTTTTCTTTACATACAGTACTAATGATTGTATTTGCCTGACTGATCTTTTCTTCTGCATACTGTCCGATATTGATTGTTATCCCGCCTGCCGATATTTCATAATCCATATTACGATATGGATTATATAATGTCATGATCGCAATCCGGCAATCCGGCGAAGCCTTACGGATCAGATCTATACTATCTGAAAGATTATTATAAAACCGATTCAGATTATCTTCCGCAGACCGGTCTGCCTCCTCAAAGTCCCGGACAAATGTCTTTTTATTAATTTTTTTCCAAAGCGAAGAATCATCTCCTGCACCGGAATATCCATAAAAATAATCTTCATACTGCATAACAAAGAATTCAAACGGAAGAAGTGCATCATTCGTACCAATGCAAAATGTCACATAATCAGCATGGTCTAACAGATCTACCTTGCCTTTCTTGATATTTTGCCACATGTCGTCACTGAGCTGACCATTTACACCTTGATTACATTCGACAACCTGCATCCCCTGTTGTTTCATATAAGCAGCAATCCTTGCAGAAAATCGTTCATTCTCAGCATGTTCTAATGAATATCCATATGTAATCGAATCTCCCAATGCAACATATATAACAGAATCATCCGATACCTGCTCATCTAACTGCAACAATTTTGCATTATTCTTTGTACGACCATGCAATCCCCAGACGATTGCAATAACACATGCCCCGGCTACTGTGATCAGTCCGGCAGCCTTCCATTTTTTCATATCGATCACCTCTGTCTTATATAATACTCCCTTATAATATAACACTATTTTATATTTACAGGCTAACGAATTAGCATTTTACATACCCGGCGCCAACCCGAAGCCTTTCGTATTATCCTAATCCGGTATAATCTCTATATATACCTGATCGTATTTGTATTTCAGTTCTTGCTTGATCTCATCTCGGACACGATGCAGAATGCTGATATGTATAACGTCTGTTTTATTTCCAATATATACTTCGACCCAAAGCTTCCGTCCGGTCTGGATAACATCTAAGAATGTAACCTCATAGGGATAATCATTCATATGTTTATCCACGATTCCACGTATCTGATTTAAGACATCTTCCTCCGGCGCAAATAAAATCAGATTTTTAATGCTCTGGAAAATCTCCTTTACCGGTTCTGTTATAAGAAGCAGTGCCATAATTACAGCTACTGCAGGATCAATATATGGCGTCAGGAATCGAAATCTCGTTGTAAGCAATATCATCTGAACTGCAAATGCTACGGCTACTCCCATACTGCTTATAACATCAAGCTTCCACATATAAAGCTCAGCTTTGATCGTCGTAGACTCATACTTTTTACTGTAATGACCAAGCAACAGATACATGCCTGCACATCCAAGACATACAAGCAATTCAAATATAGCAATACTGCCGGCATCAACTTCATGTCCACCATGTAATAACAGCTTTATATTTTCAACCATTAGATTGCAGGTAAGTGCTAATAATACACTGTACTTTACCAGTAAAAACAACGATTCTACCTGCGCATATCCATATGGATGCTTCTCTGTCACCGGTTTATAAAGCAGGGGCACAAGCACCAGAAACGGTCCGATCATCACTAAATCCGCTGCATCAAACAAGCAATCAGTCCACAAAGAATGGGAATGGGTAAACCATGCCATCACACCTTCCGCTACTATAAACAATACACTTCCAAAAAATGATAGTTGTAATATTCTCTTTTCAATCGTCAGTTTCTCTTTCTTTTCCCTACGTTCTTTCTTTACACTGTCCTTTTTCTTCGTACTATTATCTGTCTTCATCTGTTTTCTCTTTCTTACTTTCATCTTTTTCTATTCTTCAATCTCACAACTACCACTATAACACAAAAATCCCGCCCGGCATACACCAAATGAGATTCTTTGTATCGTTCACAATTATATGCAAACATATAATTTTAATTATTAACTAACAAAAAGCCCCTGTTACTGCAATATAACAGTAACAGAGACTTTTTATTATTGACTATTATAATTCACGTTTTCGTGCAGTCTATTATTTGTTAGCGATTGCAGCCTGTGATGTCAGTCACAGTAAGACGCTCCCCTGCCTTGCCCTGACCGTAGGTATACTTTGCATACGAATCCACGCCGTAATCATCCAGCGCATATCCGTCTATCAGAAGTTCCTCTCCCACTTTTATCTCTGTCTTTGCTGTGTCTATATACACCGCATAAGCGGGTACGTCAAATATGCTGTCATAGCTGTCATATATAGCTTTGTCTGCATCCGTGGCAGGCTCGTATGCGAGCAGTACACTCTTCCCATACAGCTCGGAAGCCGTGAAGCTTGTGAGCACATCACCGTCTATACCGAAGCTTACCTTGTCCCTGTCTGAATCCGGTATCTCAGCCCAGCTATGAGAAGACTTGCCCGGTCATACTACGAATCCTCTATAAATCCAATACCTTTATAACACTACTCATATTTGTATGCTACGAGCAAACACTAATTAACTTTCCAGTATTTTATCTGTCTAACAATGTCCTCTCGTACCTTTTCCTCAGTTAAATAATCTGGAAATACACCATCCTTCTTATAATCATCTGATATTGTAATGTTCCTTTCAAGCAATTCTTTTAAAAATTTAATAATCTTTGCTTTTTTCTTATGATCAAAAGCCTTAAATGCTCGCAACAAATCTGTGTAGGTACTAATCTCTCTAATCAGCGTCCAAGTATCTTGTATAGTCATGTTATCGCTAATATATTCTTCAGCAATTCTTATACCATTCTTATCGCCTAGTAACGAAGTAAAATGGCAATACATATCAAAAGCATGTGCTGTTTTATACATATTTTTACTTCTTAATAATTCTTTGTATTCAGCATTTTGCTTGCTTTTGAGCCATTCCTTTTCTAAAGATTTCGGTACACAATATCTTTTATATTTTTCATATTGTCCATCACGAACCATCTGATAATAGCTGCCATCATATTTATCAAAAACAGCCTTAGCATCTTCAAAATTCTTATTACTCATAACTATTCTAGCTCCTAATTGATTATTGCTTCCCATATATCCCCATTTTTTATAAATGAATATCCATGTTCTACTAAAAATTTTACCTCACTTGAAAAATACCCATCTGCTTCTGCTGGATTATGAGATAAAATAAAATTTTTTCCCTGCGAAAGCTGTTGCTCTAAAAACCTTTCATTTATATACCACATATTATCATTCCCAACTATTTCTTCAATTTCTGCCCAGTTATCCAATTGAAAATATGTTGCATTTTTTTCCTTCGCAACATTAATGTATGATACTCCATCTTTGTTATATTTCCCCAAAACAACTGTTGTTGCGGTACTATTGTGTGTTGCACCTTTTGCCAACCGAGCATAAAAATACTGAATATTAATGTACCCTGTAAGTGTCACTTCTGCCAAAGCCAGATTACCTAATCTGCCCATCATGTCTGCTGCCTGCTCTGCAGAACTTAAATCTCCCGTAAACAAATAATCGAGGTTATCAGTCCACATTTCATAATTCAACTCTATCATCGCAACAACAAGTAAACCCAACATAGTGCCATATGCCACCAATGAAAGCGGTGTTAGCGTAAGTGCGAAGAATTGAACAGCAGCCCAAACCAACATTGACGTTGCAGTAGCCGAAGAAAATGTAGCACATAATCCTCCAAGTGTCAAAAGCGCCGATAATGCACCCCCATTCAGCCCGCCTGATATCATATACGCCCCTGCTCCGGTCTCAGGGTCTATGACCATATACCCTGTTCCCGACCAGCTGCCTATCGTCATGTCCTCTGCCGGAATTGTGACTATCTTACCTGCGTTTACGGCTTCCGTCACTGCCTGTTTTGTGGTGTCTGTTGTATTCAGTTTTTCCATCTCTTCCGCCATGTTAGCGGATGAGATGAGCAGAAGTTCTATCCCCTTCTCCTGTGCCGCAGCCAGTATGCTGATGGTTGATACGCTCTCGTATCCTGTGAGCTCCTCCCACACCGTACTCTCGTAAATATTGCTTACTTTTTCCCTTATTTCTCCTCAACTTAATCCAACCTATACATATCTGCATGTATTACATTATCTACTTGCATTAAGACCTAATATCATTTTCGCTGTTTTATTATTTTTGTCCATTGTTAATAACAGTTCTGCATATTCCTTAGCATGACTATAATCCATAATGCGTTCAGGAAGTCCATAAAAAAATAGGATTCTTTCTAAATTTCCAATGCTATTTTGTATTTTAAGTGCAAGTCTTGAATAATAATATGCCGCATGATATGCTCCCTCATAAAATGCTAACGGTCCCAATAACAAATCAATTAAGACGTCTAACCAGAACATATCCTGTGTAGTTTTAAACATATCCTGTGCAAATAACAGCAGGGTTACATTTTCTGTATCATTTGCACATATGATAATTGTATCTCTAATCAAATTCCTATCCATATCCTTACACAAGCCTTTAGCAAAATCAAATTGTCCGTCTAATATATATTTAACAAATTTTTTTTCCATTTCACTCATTTCCCTCCAGTGTATATTCAATTAACCCATGCATTTGATATAGATATTCTTCCATCATAAGACTTCATATAAGTTACCGTAACCTCATAGCCATTTAATACAGCTGTTTTTTTATATGCAGACTTATATGAACCTTCTTTGCCTGTTTTCATAACATTTACTATTATACTTTTTATATCCTCCCAATTTTTATCAGAAACCAAATATTCCCAATTATGTTCAGAACTTTTACTACCATTAATGATATGGTTTACTTTGTTATCGCTAAAACCATTCAGTTGTTCTAAACATTCAGAAGCATCCTGACCATTGACATACATATTATCGATTTTATTTAATCGACCATTAATTTGACTTGCCACGAATACTTCCACCAAAGCCAGATTACCTAATCTGCCCATCATGTCTGCTGCCTGCTCTGCAGAACTTAAATCTCCCGTAAACAAATAATCGAGGTTATCAGTCCACATTTCATAATTCAACTCTATCATCGCAACAACAAGTAAACCCAACATAGTGCCATATGCCACCAATGAAAGCGGTGTTAGCGTAAGTGCGAAGAATTGAACAGCAGCCCAAACCAACATTGACGTTGCAGTAGCCGAAGAAAATGTAGCACATAATCCTCCAAGTGTCAAAAGCGCCGATAATGCACCCCCATTCAGCCCGCCTGATATCATATACGCCCCTGCTCCGGTCTCAGGGTCTATGACCATATACCCTGTTCCCGACCAGCTGCCTATCGTCATGTCCTCTGCCGGAATTGTGACTATCTTACCTGCGTTTACGGCTTCCGTCACTGCCTGTTTTGTGGTGTCTGTTGTATTCAGTTTTTCCATCTCTTCCGCCATGTTAGCGGATGAGATGAGCAGAAGTTCTATCCCCTTCTCCTGTGCCGCAGCCAGTATGCTGATGGTTGATACGCTCTCGTATCCTGTGAGCTCCTCCCACACCGTACTCTCGTAAAGCGACCCCATCATACCCGTGCTGAGCATGTATTCTCTTGAAGCGTCCTCATCACCAGTGAGGCTGATTAC
>ERZ1034781.812-NODE-812-length-14757-cov-8.533873_pt1 | contig 14757 bp, 10 predicted proteins | sample MGYA00520700_ERZ1034781 | MGnify/ENA primary metagenome ERZ1034781 (study PRJEB33766, sample SAMN09781709) | gut metagenome | biome: gut microbiome | host: Homo sapiens | place: Madagascar | study: EMG produced TPA metagenomics assembly of the PRJNA485056 data set...
CCCTTAAAAGAGCAAAACAAGGTTCGCTTCTTTGCTTGCGTCACCCTGCGTCACCTAATTTAATTACGTAACTCGTTGATATTCAATACACACTATATAATGACGCATTGACGGAGTTAGGAAATCATATCCTTTATTATTGCTGTCCAGTGAAATGTCCAAGCATCTATTAATGCTTTGGAGCTTCACCCGGACAGCAATATTTTTTAATTGCACAATTTGTCTGCACTCTACACTATTTGTCTGCACTGCGTTGATTATCAATCTGTTACGTAGTGTAGACAACTTCGTTTTTTATCTGCATGGTTGTCTGCACTTACCTACACTTGTTTGCATGCTAATTCTTCCTCTGTTTCTCTCTGCCACCGCAGCATGACGTAATGCCAGTGTGGGGCGGTTAGAACAATAACGGGAGATAGATTTTTCGGTCGCTCTAATCAAAAATCCGTTTCCCCTATACCGAATTATGTAGGTGGTATAACCGCCGAGCAGTTAGGTGCAGAGGTTTGTAATGAGGGGGGGCAGACAAGTGAATACAGCGTGCAGACGAGTGTAGATAAGTGCAGACGAGTGCATACAGCGTGTATACAAAAAAAGAAGTTGTCTACACTCCGTAATGTATTGGTAATCAGTGCAGTGCATACAAAAAGTGTAGAGTGCAGACAATTTGCAATATAATTTTTTGGTGGGCTTTGTGAGAGGTGAAAACTGATTTTTGAAACAATGGATACTGTCCCAAATAGTGTGTCAGCTCATCATTAAAAAAGGGCCAACACTTGCGTGTCAGCCCTGACGTTTGTAATTAAGGAGTGATAATATCACCTAACGCGTATCATTCAGTGGTGCAAGAAGGTGATGAAGTCAGAGAATAGCTCAATATTTTGTTTCTATAAAGCTCAAAGGCAATGTCCAAGACTCTTTATTTTACACACCGGCCTTTTCACATTCTCATTTTATGACACTACTTCTTTACTCCGTATATTTCATAGTCTTTTTTCCGTCTTTCTACTATCGGAGAATTGTTACCGTCATAGTACAGATCAAACCATGTTGATGATTCATTGGGATTCATACTGTCACTCAGCACAAAATGCTTGCCGTCCAATGATCGTTGTTGTATGCAATAATGTTGTTGTCTGTATGCCGTTTTGACGAACACCTCTCTTGATCCTAAGAAGCATATGTTATCGTACATCTTTATATCAGATCTTCTGTAGACTTCACCATTGTTTCCTCCACGTCTCATATACAATGTACCAATCATCAAGAATTCCATGAAACCGATGGTGACAAATATTGGTTTTCGGGTGAAGCATGTCATGTTCTCCAAATATACCCAATATTCCTTGCCTTGCTCTGTAAAATGCAGCAGGGCGTTGTCCTGCAGCTCCGCAAACTCATACATTTGTTCTGGCTTTTCCATTGGTTCGTACAGTTTTGTACGTACAAGGTATTTGCCAACTCTGTTTTGCACAACTCTTATGCCGTATGCCTGGGGAAATATCTTGGTATAACTGCCTAATGATTCCCATTTATCCAACCAATGTTTTCGATAGTATACTTGATAATTGTTCTTCGTGACGCTGGTGATTCTCAGATTGGCTGGCTCCTTATAATCTTCCAACCGTGTCTTGCCATCAATGTCGTCTATTCTTATTTTGGGTCTGAATAACCTCAGATATAGTTTCTTCTCCTCTTCAAACTCTTTGATTTCTTTCTCCCATGCGTCCTTCATTTCCGTTAATTCTTCTGCGGTCATAGGGTGTAACATGGTATCCAAAGACTTGCGCCATGCCAAACCTCTTTGCTCGTCTTCCCATATCGAAAGATCTCCTATTTTCTCTTTGAATATGTATAGCTTGTCTGGCTCTGATGGCTGCACAAAGAAATTGCGGAACCGCAGCCCTTCGTCTGTGCTATAGTTCAACGCATTCTGCAACACAAAACAACTTTCGTTCATTTGCCGTGTCCTTACTCTTGGATAGAGGCGCACCCCGTCTGTAGTGGTGAACTCCAGAAAGCCATGCTTCTCGATCCTTGGTTGCTTGAAGTACCGTATTCCATTGCGCAAGTCCATCCAAGGACGTTCTCTGTCTATCTTTCGTCGAGAATACAGTTTTGCAATTCCGTATGCTTTCATTTCTACCTTATTATAGTCATAGGGTAGCACTTCCTTGCCGTCCTTATCCACAACACCTAACAGCCCATTTTGGTTGCTGACCACCTTGTAGCCGTATGCTTCCTCCAAGTCCATACGTTGCCCTTCATGCGTCATCACGGTAATTAGCTCTGTTTGTGCGTCAGAAGTGATTGTATCTTTTTCGTTACAAATGGAATAGCCTATGTTGTACGGTCTTCCCACGTCATTGGTTAGAATGCCTTTCCCTGCAACACGTCCCTCAAACATGGCTTGCCAATCTCTGTCATCTGACGGCAGACCAAACAAGCGGTACAGCCCGACATTATCCAATATCAGACAATACTTTTTACCCTCAAACACACGCATGCCACGTCCTACTTGCTGAAGGTATTTCGCCAAAGACAGTGTGGGCCTTGCCAACTGAATAAACTCAACATCGGGACAGTCAAAGCCCTCACCGAACAAATCGACATTCACTAATACTTGTATGTCGTTGGTTTGATTCAAAGATGTACGGCAAGGCTTATCATTACAATCCCCTACAATCGTTCCCTTAAATCTTTCAATGATTGTATTCCTTTCTGTAAACGGCGTTTTGCTGCTTATAGCTACTGCATTTATGCCATGCTGTCTGTACGCTTCCGCTATATGCTCTGCGTGGGCAATGTCTATGGCATAAGTAATGCCTTTCTTGTTTGCTGCATATCTCATCACCGTATCGCAAAGTCTCTCGATGCTTGGTCGCACATTTAGTTTTTCGTTCATCTCTTTCAGTGAGAAGTCTCCGTCGGCACCTCGTTTTTTAAGTGAGTTTACCATGCGCCAATCTTCGCTGTCCTCTTTGATGGACATATAGTCATACAGTGACAGCCACCCATTGGCAATGAATTTATTTGCCGACCATGACTGCAACAGTACGTCAAATAAATCAGTAAACCTTCGTCTGGTTAGTCGGCAAGGCGTGGCAGTCAGTCCCAACTTTTTCGCTTCAGGATATGCATTCATCATCTCGGCATAGGTCTTTGCCAGGGCGTGATGTGCCTCGTCAATTACTATCAATGAGGGATGTTCCTTCATATCTCGATAGTGTTTTGACAGCCATTGTATTGACATTACCTTAATATGGGAATTGTGCGATAAAGGGGCTGGTGTTGTGCAAGAAGCAGGGTAGCTGCTCATCATGGTTTCAAGCGTCTCCTTTATCTGCTCAACCAATTCTTTGCGATGCACCACAATCCATACACATGGATTGTTCACTCTTCGTTCTTCTCTCTTCACTACTTCCGAAATAAGAACGGTCTTTCCTGTTCCAGTAGGCATCTGTACCATCACGGATTGATGCAACCGAAAAGCCGCTTCAATCCGTTCGCACATATCTTTTTGATAGTCGTACAGCTGAATATCCTTCATATCAGTATCTCCTCGGCAAACATGTCGAGGGTATCTCTTTCATTTCTCGTGGATTCTTTCCCCATACATTCTGCAACTTCAGATGCCATTGTTTGCCTTTGTTGCACTCGTCGTCCACTTTGTAATGCGGCTTTCCAAGTAGTTCATGAGGATAGATTGTGTTTTCTGCCGCCTTCCTTTTCTTGGCTTCATAAAGACTTCAAGTAATGGAACAAGTGTCATAACCTCCTTTTTTGACATTATTTCACATGTTCGGTTCAATACAAACCTTGTCAAAATCTTCACACGTAGCAGGCGTGGACCCTATAAGGACAGTACTTATTCTACGACTTCACCATGTGCACGGCTGTAGGATACTTGCTAGACTGATTGCATTTGATGTCTTGCAGCGTGTGCCCAAAAGTCTCTGTCATACATTTGCCATGCGTATTTCGTTATTTTTATGTCTTTGTAGAAGCCGTATTGTCTTTCGTTTCTTTAGCTTTGAAAGTATCAAGCGTTTCACTGCCATCTTCACCATACTTTCCATCCTTGGCTTCGTATATAACCGATGGTTCCAGTACTTCAACTGTATGCCATGCACCTGGAGGCAACACACAACCATAATTGCCAATGGAAGGATCAAGATGGATACGCTCTTTTTCCTTACCATTTTCATCATAAATAACTTCTACAAGTTTACCACACAAAAGCAATACATTCTCATTGCTGTTGGGATGTCTATGAATGGGAACCACAGTACCAGGCAGCAATGCGTTCAGAATGCGTTGCGAATTATCTTCCGACGAAGTTCGTAAATCAAAACTCTGACGCAAACGTGGATTTTCTACAGCCTGTTCAAAGAGCTTGCCTAAAAAATTTTTATTTATTTCCATTATCTTTAGTCGTTAGGTAATCTGTTCGCCTTACGAGGAACAAAAAGGAAAGAACAGAATTGCCAAAGCAGTGAGAGCAAACCAAACTTGTTTTAAGTTTGCCGAGTCGTGATGGCATTCGATGAAATCAATTTCCAAATTGCTACTATAAGGTTTCTCATTATGCGTATAATAATTATACAAATGAGCGATTAACAGACATCTATGCAGCCAGCACATAATATCCATTAATCGCTCATCAACCAATTGCTTATTTTACAATTGCTTCTTTGATGCTTTCAACGATATATTTTACATCATCATCTGTTACATACGGACCTGCAGGCAGACAGAAGCCAACCTTGAAGAGTTCTTCTTCAATGCCATTGGTATATACAGGAGCACCCTCATACACGGGTTGTTTGTGCATCGGCTTCCATACAGGGCGGCACTCTATCTTCTTTCCAAGCATGAATACTCGTAATGACTCTACATTCTCATTAGGCTGACAATCGGTTGTTGCTGAATCAACGGCATGGATTACACCTGCTGCACCACCTACGGCAGTCTTAATAACTTCCTTGTAAGCGTTCTCCTGTCCTTGGATCTTCACATCTGCGTCAAGCGTCGCTGCGCAAAGCCAGAAGTTGGCATCATAGCGTTTGTCAGCAGGTTGCTTGTGGATGTGTACACCTGGTACGTTCTTCAAAAGTTCTTCATAGAGTGATTGCACATGTTTATGATGGGCAATATGGTCATTGAGGACAGTCATTTGACCGCGACCGATACCTGCGCACACGTTCGACATACGATAATTGTAGCCGATGGCAGTATGTTGATAGTAAGGATAAGCGTCGCGAGCCTGTGTAGCATACCACATCACATTGTTTGCGTCTTCTGCACTGCGACAAATTAGTGCACCGCCTCCCGAAGTCGTAATCATCTTGTTGCCATTGAACGACAGCACACCATATTTGCCGAAAGTACCCAAAACTTGTCCATCAAAACGAGAGCCCATACCCTCAGCAGCATCCTCCACCACAGGAATACCATACTTGTTAGCAATCGCCATAATCTCATCAATGCGATAAGGCATACCATAGAGAGCCACAGGCACAATAGCCTTCGGATACTTACCCGTCTTCTCTTTACGGTCAAGAATAGCCTTCTCAAGCAAAGCAGGATCCATGTTCCAAGTTTCGTTCTCCGAACCCACAAACACAGGTTTAGCGCCCAAGTAAGTAATCGGGTGACTCGAAGCACAGAATGTAAAACTCTGCACCAGCACCTCGTCACCAGCCTTCACACCACAACCAATCAAAGCCAAGTGTACTGCAGCTGTACCAGCCGACAAACAAACCACCTTACGGTCAAGCGGCTCTGTACCATCAACCTTACTATTAGCAAACGCCTCCAAATCTTTTTCAAAAGCATTTACATTGGGCCCCATAGGTACCACCCAATTGGTATCGAAAGCCTCCTTCACATATTTCTGTTCCAACCCAGCCTCACTCATGTGGGCGAGACAGAGATAAATTGTATTTCTTTCTTCCATGTTTATTTATATTATTAATCTTGCTCTTTTGAATTTATCATTGAATGAACCATCAATCAAGTTGGGCATTTGCCTTTCTGCATCTTATAAAAGGATATTGCACATTTCTAACCTTTTTATATTTTCTCCAATACATCTTCAGGTACATTGGTACCGAGAAATTTATTCAATGCTTTATATGGATTTTCTTTTTCCTCTACAGCTTTCTTCATTACTTCATATGCTTTAAATGCAAGTATCATAGGGGAGTCCGAACATCCATAACATTGCATAGCAACATACTCTGCAACCTTTTTAAGGTGTTCTTGTTCCATTTGTAAGCAGTCAAATTAGGACATACCTCAAAGAGCAGGCACTTTTCAGTGCCTACCTTTATTGACTTTGTAAAAAATTGATTGTAAATTAACATTGTGGACTATTCCAGTCCGATACAAGAGGGTAGGAGTGAAGGATAATCCCTGCACCCCTCAAAGATTTTTTTGAACAATTTACCAAGGTAGCTCCAAACAGAACAGTCGTGAAGCTTCAGCGTACTAATGATACTATGGTAAGTAGCTGCCATTTGAGCGCCTAAATCATTTCCAAAATTATAAATACGTTGTAAGCTTCTTAAGACACCTTACATCAAATAAATTCCATACATTTGAAATTATCTTCACTTGGTTTTTCAAGAAGCAAACTACATTCGTTGGCATCAACTACATCATATGAATCCATCACGATATGAGCATTCTCAATTAGCAATTCCTTGTCAAAACTGCAAAGTGAAATCATAGCAACTCGCGGATGTGGTTTTTCATCAGTTCCTACGATATCTCCTTCTTTTTTATATTGAACCAATGATCGCAAACAAGGAAGTTCTTTTATTTTATCAATTCCATATATCTTCATTGCTTTTCCTACATTACCAGCATAGTTCAACACTATACTATATAGTGTTCTGTCAGAATAACAAGGTTTGAACTTACTTGTATCTTCTCCCAATGCTATTGCAATCATGTAATCAATATAGTTGATACCTATATTCATTTCAGAAATATCAAACGAATGTTCTCCACTAAAACGGAAACCTGTTTCAAAGAAATAGAACTCATCACCTTTTGCAAATGCCGATATGGTTATGTAGCCTTGTTTAATACCACAGCCTTTCAACATATTTTGTATCTTTTCATCATACTGCTTCAGAAAAGATTTTTCAAAGCGTGAAGGATAAGTCCAAATCTTTTGTAAAGTTTCTGTTCCAGCACTTAACTGGTGCATTTGTGTGTCACTGCTAGTAAAATAATAATACATGCCGTCTATTATGAGATAATACACATCAAACTTCGTATAATCTCTCATGAATCGTTCAATGACAATCTGCTTGGAATCTGATAACGATAAGGCATATTCAACACTTTTATCAAGTTCCTCCTTATTAAATGCCGTGGTAATGCCAATAGAACCACCTCTGTCTACAGGCTTTACTATTACAGGAAAGTCTTCATCAGTAACATCACACTTTGATAAGAACTCATGTACTGTAGGCAGCCCATATTTTCTGCAAGTTTTCTTGAAGAAATTCTTCTCACGTGTAACATTGAGTTGATCCATAGTACAATAGCAAGGCAATCCTAATTTTTCCGTCAATCGAATAAGTGCCTCAACTTTATATTCACTAAAGCCAGCAATTACACCATTTACTCCTATACTTTTGCATTGCTCACACAGACGATCCGTGTCATTCCAACTTATATCCCAACTTTCGTTAGCATATTGTTTGGCAGGTGAACATTGTCCATTGTCATAATGTTCGGTAACTATTGTGTAATATCCTAAAAGGTGCGCTCTATTAACTAAGAAACTTTCATGAACACCACCTCCTAAAATAAGAAGTTTCTTCATTTTTACTGATAATTTTAAATTGTGTATTATATTTTCAGAAACAAAAGACGATTAATAATTATTTCACTCTGCAGAATGGTTTACCGAACATATTTATCCTGTAAAAACCATTTATGTTCTTACGGGATTTTATGAGAATAATTTTTACTTATCAACAATTGATAAAACCACGACATTGTAATATCGCTCGTTCTTGAATGTTTTATCAATCAAAAGACCATCTTGCTTGTATCCGCATTTTTCAAACATCTTGCAAGATGCTATATTCTCTTCTAAAACAAGGGCTGTAATTTTATGCAAACCTAATTCTTTAAAACCAAATTCTGTTAGAGCTTTTGTGGATTGTCTTCCATAACCTTTTCCATGCAGATTAGGGCTGCCGATAAGGATGCCAATTTCTGCATTGTGCGACTGCTTGTTTATTTAGTACAAGCCTATATGGCCAATAGGAACCCCATTGTCACAAATTAGAAAAAGATCTTCGTCATCTCGGTTATTATGGAAATCAATCCACTCTTTTATTGACACCTCTGTATAAGGTTTAGAAATTACCTCCCCAACAACATTGCTGACTCTTTATTGTTTTTTATCTCAATGAGAGCTCGCACATTAGCATAGGTCGGTTTTCTTAAACTTAATGTTTCATTAATTTGAATCATGGTAAAAATGCTATAGTCTTACAGTTCAAACTTATGCTTTGGATCCTCAAATATCTCCTCACTATCCAAGATGATAGGCTCTACGTCCACATCACGCAGGAATACATAAGGCTTGTCATAGTGGTAATAAGGAGCACGCTCCACACGGTCGCAATTGCCATCCTCCATAATCTTGATGGTATCCTCTATTAGGTCGAAACCAACGTGTGCCATCACACCAGCATAAGCCATGTGGCGGATATTCACCTCTGTCACCTTCATGTTGCCCTCGCTATCCTCCTTCAAGTCGAATGAAAGAATGCCATGAGCAGTTACGTTAAGCTTCTTCTCCAGATACTTGATGCAGCGGTCGCAGAACTCGTTGATACGGTCTTCGTTCAGAAAACGGCCAAAGTGAGTATTGCCGGTTACATGAGAAGGTGCTGTGCTTGCCATAACATACTCAGCACATTCCAGGGCAGCACCCTTCACATACTCGCCATTATAATAGAACATCTCATTAGCCAAGTGTCTGCCAGTAAGGAATTCACTTACTGTGAACTCTGGGATAAAGCTATTGATGAAAAGCCAACTCTTATAACTGCTCAAATCATTAAGCTTCAGCGAACCGAGTCCACCAGTACCATTTGTGGCACGAATCCAGCAAGGGAAGCCTATTTCCTTCTCCACCTCTTCAAACTTAGGATTGTCCTGAGTCACCTTGATAGTCTTAGGAATAAACTCTGTACCCTCCAAAGCCTCAGCCATGATAGCTTTGTCCTTAAGCGACAAACTAAGAAGTTTGCAACCCATGAAAGTAGGACAGGGGAATTTTCCGTGCTTGTCATAATAATCGCCCCATTCTACAATTTCGCTTTCAGGCTGAACGAAAGCATAGTCGATGTTCTTCTCCTTCACCAACTTCTCAATCCATGGGAAGTACTCAGGAGTGTTGCAACGAGGGCAGATGTAATACTCGTCCACCAGACCCTTCATGAAGAAGCCCATAGCTTTCTTCTCAATGTCGCAACCGATAATCTTGTAGTCGGGATGATTTTCACGAATGATAGTGGTTATAGAACGAGGAGTCAAACCACCGATACCTGTAACGAGAATCGTTTTCATAATTCTAATATTTAGTTTAATTTGTTTATTACTTCTAAGATTCTTTCCATATCACATTTTGTATAGCGTTGGTCGCATATCAACGAAAGTTCTTTGTCAAAAATATCATTCACCTTCATTTCCGGCGTCACCAACTTATTCTTAGGCCAATGAATGGGACAATAGATTTGCTCTTCTATCAGACTTTTCCTTACGGCATTACGCTTTTCTGTTGTTTCAAAAAATACTGGAACAAAAATAGGGCAGCTATTCGCTGATAATTTGTCTATAAAATGCAGTTTACTTTCCAAATGCAATACAATGGCATTCTCACGTCTCGTCTCACGAATTGCCACCTTGTCATATTGCTGCCATATACCAACAGAAAGACTGTCCATCCTATATCCTTGATAGTCTTCCGACAGATGATGTCCAAATTCGCCATACTTGCTCAAGAACAACTGTTTGTCCACATTTTCACCTTTGATAAACAATGTTTTTTCCTGCATAGCATCCATCTTGCATTGCAAGTATGGATAATCCTTAAGTTCCACATCAAATGGTTCTTCCTTCTTGCCGACTATAGCACCACAAACAACACCTATCCATTTTCGAATGCTTGCAAATGTATAATCAGCAAGTGCATCGGTAGCATCATTGGTCATAAACAAAGAATGGGTCTTGTCATAAATGATAATTGCTCCTTTATGTTTAAAATGCTCAATTATCTTGTTGCTTATGGTATTTTCATAACCAAAATAGTTATTTACATAGAAAATATCCGTCTCAGCATCTTCATCGATCAGATATTGTAGTTTACCATCGAAATCCATATCATACAATTTCACATCGATGGCATTACGTATGAATGGATCAATCATTGAGTTGCAGCAATATGCCGGAAGATATACATTCCTAACCTTGCGAGTCTTCAGAATATATTTTATGATAACATCTATCGCCGTTCGTCCTGAGAGCACAAGTGTTTCTTGTGAATTGCATGCAATGTCTTTTGGCTCAAAGTCAAACCAAAATTCACTGCCTATTTCTTTATTCCTTTGCATATTGGGCATATTTTTCACGCTGTATACCTCTGATATCGTATAGACTTACCACACCGCTCGATTCTACACCTACCGACTCTCTCTTGAACACCTTGTAAATAGTCAGAAAGAATATCTTGGCATCCAACAAGAAAGAGCAATGTTCTGCATAATACTTGTCGCATTCCAGTTTCTTGTCCCAAGTAATGTTCTTGCGACCATTAACCTGTGCCCAACCAGAAATGCCAGGAAGCACATTATGGCGCTTTGCTTCCTCGTCTGTGTAGTACGGCAAATATACTTTAGGAAGCGGACGAGGACCTATAAAAGCCATATCGCCTTTTAAGATGTTGAAGAACTGAGGCAATTCATCTATAGATGTTGAACGTACAAATCTGCCAGCTGCAGTCAAACGCTGAGCGTCAGGCAACAGATTTCCTTCCGAATCTCTCTCATCCGTCATACTCTTAAACTTAATTATCTTAAAAGGCTTCTCTCCCTTACCTATACGTTCTTGAAAGAAGAAAGCCCCAGCTCCCTTGTTGGCAAAGTGAAGCCAAATGGTAACCACAATAAATATGGGAGACAAAAGAATAACACCACACGAGGCTCCAAAGAAGCCTATAATTCGTTTAAAGAAATGTTTGTACATATTATAATCTGTTTTTAATGTCTACTGATCTTTTCTAAAGTCAAAACATGATTTTGTATCTCTTCCAACAGAAATGCCATCCATAGTAGAATGGTGCAGCAAGGGCCTCACTCGGATAATGAGTCAAAAGATGAATGGAGCGTCTGAATACCTTTATGAGTTTCCCTGTCTTACCTTTTCCTTTGGAATACCTGTTGTCTGAATGTCCGAAATTGCCGCTTAGCATAATTTCATTAAGTATAAACTTGCCCTCTTTCGCATCAGCCTTCCAAGGAATTAGTTTTCTGAATTCATCTACGTTATCTGCCAAAAATACTTTTTCAATAACCCAAACCAATCCTTTGGCAAAACGTCTCATACCAAACATATCTACAGCACCTTTAAGTTTCTCACTCTCATTATCAGAAAGATTTGCAGTTACCAAGGCATAATAACAATCCATCACTTGTCTTAGCCCTACTCCCTCTGTCAGCAAATGACGGTAAGTATGGTGCAATAGATAGAACACGTTCATCCACGATACGGGCACAATTAGTTTGTCATCAGAACATCCTACATTTACGCATCCGTTAAAGAACAACTCTTTGTTTGAACCTATATACTTCTGGTATCTATAGTTGGATATAATATTTCGCATCACCGAAGGCCTATAGTGCGTTTCGACCTCCACATCATCATAAAATTTGGAGTCTACATGCAGATAGTCCCAATGTCCATGCGCTATTCCCTTTCTATTGAGATAGTCAAGCACATCTTTACAGTTACAGTCAACATATATATCAATATCGCCAGACTGTCTTAACAAAGAGAGTTCCTTGCCATACAACGTTGCCACTCCTTGTCCTTTCAATATACAACTGCGAATGCCATCCTCAGTCAAAAGCGTTTGTAGTTCCACACATCGCATATTGATGATTTCATTGCGTTTTTGTATCTGAACTACTAATCCCAGCCATTGCATCTTTAATGACATTGGCAATTCAATGGTCTGTTCCTTTGGCAATCGCTGCAATCCGTTAAAGGCAATGCCTACCATAGTTTGAGCTTTAGCAATAGCATACAGCGTATTCCATTCACATATTGATGGACAGCGTGAAAGGCACTCACGATTGCCTATAGAAACCTGAAGTAACTCAAAGAACAATATGTTCATTTTTTTACTTTATTTTTGAGTATTGCCCAATTTTTCTACAGCCTCGACAATTCTTGCGTATGAACATCTTCTGTCAAACTTATCCTTTCCTAATTGCCTTGCTGCTTCTCCCATCTGTTTTCTCAATTCTGGAGACTCTACAAGTTTAACAATAGCCGCAGCAACATCTTCAGCGTTTCCACATTCACAGTTTATGCCACAACCATAATCATCAATAAGCTGTCTATACTCTGGGCATTCCTGTGTATTTATTACGGGCAATCCCGATAAGGCATAATCTCCCACTTTATTGATAATACTTGCAGCAGATCCTTTTCTAATCGGATTAATCACGATGTCGCAGGAACATAGTTCACCAACCATCTCTGGATAATCCTTTCGCCCCGTAAACACGCTATCAATATCTTTTTGATTGGCATATTGTTCAAAATCGTCTTTATATACACCATCACCAACTACGACAAACTTTACTTCTAAATCAGTTCTTTGAGATACTGTCGCCAATGCGTCCACTACCATCTCGATATCATAGCTTTGACTTAAAGAGCCGATATAACAAAGACGTGTAATACCGTCATTATATTCTTTCTTATATTTTGAGGCTGATTCATCAAACAACTGACCATTGTTGCCAAGGAAAACAGCTACACCACTATTTATCTTCTTGTTAACCGAAAGCATTCTTTTCACGTATGTTTCAGATACACCAATAGCAAAATCAGCCATAGCGTAAGCTTTGTTTACATACCATTCCATAGGTTTGAAAGCCAACTTAAATAGTTTGTTCTTAAACACCATACTAAATGCTTCAGGCCAGAGATCCTGCACGTCTACAACAAATTTAACTCCATTGCGCTTGCAGTATTTGCCCGCTTCTACAGCAACAGTCAGCGATGGCATAGCGCAATACACCACATCTGGCTTCTCTGCTTTCTTTAGGTATTTAGCCACATTCTTTCCCCAGACATAGTGACTATACAAACGCTGAGGACAGACATTCGCTTTGTACCCAGGCTCATGACACTTCACTATCTCAAAATCATATTTGTCATAATGAGGCTCCGGTCGTGTAGATTTTGTACCATGATAAAAGTCTGTTATCACCAACTTTACTTGATGTCCTCTTTTTGACAGCTCTGAAGCAAGAAAACTGAATCGTCCAGTGGTTTCACCATCAAGAGCACGCGTGAAATTTGCAAGTATATAGATTTTCATAACTGTTATCTTTTTACTACAGACATCAATGCTTGATGCAATTTCTCTGAATTAGATTTTGATGTGTGGTTTCGCATACTCACCTCCAAAGCTGTTTCTACTGTTCTGAGACGTTTATCATTATCGAATATAGCATCTGATAATGTACTCATTAATTCCTCTGGGGAATTTGCAACAAAAGCAGCCTGCTCTTTCTTTAGATAGCCAATGCCAACATTGTTGATGGAACCGTAGGCAAGAATAGGAACTCCTGTGCCCATGTAGTCTGTAATCTTTGTTGAAAAACCGTACTCTGTAAGCTTTGAGTTTAATGGATCTAAACTTTCCACCAAAAGTAACAGCTTACTATTGGTAATTATATCCAAAACTTCATTGTACGGTATAATTCCATTATATGTGATATTAGGATACGCCTTTAGTTCATCAATCACACTCTCACTGGCTGGACCATAGGTCTCTATAATGTAATCTGATGAGACCTGTGACAGCAACTTGGAAATTTCTATTATAGGAAGATGTCTATTGAAAGAGAAATTCCCTACATATACCAAGCGTTTAGGAACATCTGACAAATTAGGCTGAAGGTGGACATCTGAAGATTGGTATATTGATATACTCGGTTTGCCAAATCTGTCATCATACTTTGATTTCAACCAATCGCTATTATAAATTGACATCTTGGCATGAGACATTACTTCTTCAATAGTCTTTCTCAATCTGAATTTGAATATTTTAAAAAGAATAGAGTTGCTTTTGTCATCCATCCAGTTTCTTTCTTCAAAATAATAAAACTCGGTATTGAAGATAACCAAAGGCACATCATAATGTTTTGAAACATCTTCTGCTATCTTATACATAAAACCAGCATCACCAGCTTGCAAAAGAGCAACATCTGGAACTTCTGTGCCAATCCAAGAATAAATACTTGGTCTTACGTTTTTATTTAGTCCCCATGCAATTTCTCTTACTAAAGCAGTAAAGGCATTCTTTTTTACCTTATTACCAAAATCTGATTTTGTGATTTTATTTGTTACGCCAATATTCTTTTGTACGAGTTTTCCTATTTTTTTCCAAAAATGAAAAACTGATTTTATTACGTCCCTATCACC
>ERZ1034781.814-NODE-814-length-14752-cov-14.513098_pt1 | contig 14752 bp, 10 predicted proteins | sample MGYA00520700_ERZ1034781 | MGnify/ENA primary metagenome ERZ1034781 (study PRJEB33766, sample SAMN09781709) | gut metagenome | biome: gut microbiome | host: Homo sapiens | place: Madagascar | study: EMG produced TPA metagenomics assembly of the PRJNA485056 data...
TCCAGCGATGCCCAGTGACCAAAGGCGATGCTGTATTCTTCAGCGACAGGGCCAGGAATCGCAAACCACGGTTTCAGTGGGGCAGGGGCTTCTTCCGGCGATTCTTTGCTGTACATATCCAGTTGACCGTTTGGAAAGCAAAAACGCATACGGGTAAAGGCGTTGGTGATAAAACGCAGTCTTCCCAGCCCCCGCAATTCCGGTGACCAGTTATTTGGCATATCGCCGTACATAGCGTCGAGAAAGAAGGGATAGGAGTCACTCGATAGCACCGCTTCTACATCGCGCGCGCACTCTTTGGCGGTCTGTAGATCCCACTGCGGCGTGATCCCTGCGTGGGCCATCACCAACTTTTTCTCTTCGTCGATTTGCAGCAAAGGCTGGCGACGCAGCCAGTTAAGCAGCTCGTCGGCATCCGGCGCTTCCAGCAGCGGTGTCAGGCGATCTTTCGGTTTATTGCGGCTGATCCCGGCAAATACCGCCAGCAGATGCAGATCGTGATTGCCCAGCACCAGACGTACGCTGTCGCCTAAGGATTTCACATAGCGCAGAACATCCAGCGAACCCGGCCCGCGCGCGACCAGATCGCCCGTCAGCCAGAGGGTATCTTTCCCAGGGGTAAATTCTACTTTATGCAGCAATGCGATCAGTTCATCGTAACAACCATGAACGTCGCCAATAAGGTATGTCGCCATATTCTTTTAATGAATGAGTGTGGGAACGGCGAGTCGGAATACGGGAATGTCGATGCTGAAAGGGACGCCATTTTCATCGATCATTTCGTAGTGACCCTGCATGGTGCCCAGCGGGGTTTCAATGATTGCACCGCTGGTGTACTGGTACTCTTCGCCAGGCGCGATAAGTGGCTGGACGCCAACCACTCCTTCGCCCTGGACTTCGGTTTCACGGCCATTGCCATTGGTGATCAGCCAGTAACGCCCCAACAACTGCACTGGCGCTCGCCCCAGATTGCGTATGGTTACGGTATAAGCAAAAACGTAACGTTCATTATCAGGTGAAGATTGTGCCTCAATGTAGACGCTTTGAACCTGAATACACACTCGGGGCGAATTGATCATCGTTAACTCTCCTGCAAAGGCGCGTTCTCCGCCAGATAGTTCGCCATCTGGCAATATTGCGCGACAGAGATATTTTCCGCTCGCATCGCCGGGTCGATCCCCATTCCCGTTAACACCTCGACGCTAAACAGGTTGCCGAGGCTGTTACGAATGGTTTTACGACGCTGGTTAAAGGCTTCGGTGGTGATGCGGCTCAACACACGAACATCTTTAACCGGGTGAGGCATCGTTGCATGAGGAACCAGGCGCACGACGGCGGAATCCACTTTGGGTGGTGGTGTAAAGGCTGACGGCGGAACTTCCAGTACCGGGATCACGTTGCAATAGTATTGCGCCATGACGCTTAATCGACCATACGCTTTGCTGTTCGGTCCTGCAACCAGACGATTCACCACCTCTTTTTGCAACATAAAGTGCATGTCGGCAATGGCATCAGTATAGCTAAACAGATGGAACATCAACGGCGTGGAGATGTTATAAGGCAGGTTGCCGAAAACACGCAGCGGCTGACCCATTTTCTCGGCCAGTTCGCCAAAGTTAAAGGTCATCGCATCCTGCTGATAAATCGTCAGTTTCGGGCCTAAGAATGGATGCGTTTGCAGACGTGCCGCCAGATCGCGGTCAAGTTCGATGACCGTCAGCTGGTCCAGACGTTCGCCGACCGGCTCGGTCAATGCCGCCAGACCGGGGCCGATTTCGACCATTGCCTGGCCCTTTTGCGGGTTAATGGCAGAAACAATGCTGTCGATCACGAACTGATCGTTGAGAAAGTTTTGCCCGAAGCGTTTACGGGCTAAGTGGCCCTGGTGGACTCGATTATTCATTGGGTGTTAACAATCATTTTGATGGCGAGATTAAGCGCCGTAATAAAACTGCCGACATCGGCTTCGCCACGTCCCGCCAGTTCAAGCGCGGTGCCGTGGTCCACTGATGTGCGAATAAAGGGCAGGCCCAGCGTAATGTTCACACCGCGCCCGAAGCCCTGGTATTTTAGCACGGGAAGACCCTGATCGTGGTACATCGCCAGCACGGCGTCGGCGTTATCGAGATATTTCGGCTGAAACAGGGTATCGGCAGGCAGCGGCCCGTTAAGTTTCATCCCCTGCGCCCGCAACTCGTCGAGCAGCGGAATAATGGTGTCTATCTCTTCCGTACCCATATGACCGCCTTCGCCCGCGTGTGGATTCAGCCCGCAGACCAGAATGCGCGGTTCGGCAATACCAAATTTGGTCCGCAAATCGTGATGCAAAATAGCAATCACTTCGTGCAAAAGCGCAGGGGTGATAGCATCTGCGATATCGCGCAGCGGTAAATGCGTCGTTGCCAGCGCCACGCGAAGTTCTTCGGTCGCCAGCATCATCACCACTTTTTTCGCCTGCGAACGCTCTTCGAAAAACTCGGTATGACCGGTAAACGGAATGCCTGCGTCGTTAATGACGCCTTTATGCACGGGGCCTGTGATCAGCGCAGCAAATTCACCGTTCAGACAGCCATCGCACGCTCGCGCCAGCGTTTCCACCACATAATGCCCATTTTCAACCGCTAACTGCCCCGCAGTGACAGATTCACGTAGCGCGACAGGAAGTAGCGTTAATGTGCCCGCAGTTTGCGGTTGTGCAGGAGAGTTGGGGGAATAAGTGCGGAGGGTGAGCGGCAAACCGAGCATCGCTGCCCGGTCGGTAAGGAGAGTGGCATCGGCACAAACAACCAGTTCGACCGGCCACTCACGCTGTGCAAGCTGGACAACTAAGTCCGGGCCAATCCCGGCGGGCTCGCCGGGAGTGATCACAACACGTTGGGTTTTAACCATTAGTTGCTCAGGATTTTAACGTAGGCGCTGGCACGTTGTTCCTGCATCCAGCTTGCTGCTTCTTCCGAGAACTTACGGTTCATCAGCATGCGGTATGCACGATCTTTCTGCGCAGCGTCGGTTTTATCGACATTACGGGTATCCAGCAGTTCGATTAAATGCCAGCCGAATGAAGAGTGAACCGGTGCACTCATTTGACCTTTGTTCAGGCGGGTCAGGGCGTCACGGAAAGCCGGATCAAAAATGTCCGCTGTTGCCCAACCGAGATCGCCGCCCTGGTTAGCAGAACCTGGATCCTGCGAGAACTCTTTCGCTGCGGCAGCAAAAGTCGTTTTACCACTCTTGATATCAGCAGCAATCTGTTCCAGTTTCACGCGGGCCTGTTCGTCAGTCATGATCGGCGACGGTTTCAGCAGAATATGGCGAGCATGAACTTCGGTCACCGAGATATTTTTGCTTTCGCCGCGCAGGTCGTTAACTTTCAGAATATGGAAGCCAACGCCGGAACGAATCGGACCCACAATGTCGCCTTTCTTCGCGGTGCTTAATGCCTGGGCGAAGATCCCGGGCAACTCCTGAATACGGCCCCAGCCCATCTGGCCGCCGTTCAGCGCCTGCTGGTCGGCAGAATGAGCAATCGCCAGCTTACCGAAATCAGCGCCGTTACGCGCCTGATCGACAATGGCGCGCGCCTGGCTTTCCGCTTCGTTCACCTGATCAGAGGTCGGGTTTTCCGGCAGCGGGATCAGGATGTGGCTCAGGTTCAGCTCAGTGCTGGCGTCGTTTTGGTTACCCACCTGCTGCGCCAGGGATTCGACTTCCTGCGGCAGGATGGTGATGCGACGACGCACCTCGTTGTTACGCACTTCAGAGATAATCATCTCTTTGCGGATCTGGTTACGATAGGTGTTGTAGTTCAGTCCATCGTAAGCCAGACGGCTGCGCATCTGATCCAGCGTCATGTTGTTCTGTTTCGCGATGTTAGCAATCGCCTGATCCAGCTGCTCATCGGAGATTTTCACTCCCATTTTCTGCCCCATCTGCAGGATGATTTGATCCATGATCAAACGTTCCATGATTTGGTGGCGCAGCGTCGCGTCATCAGGAAGTTGCTGCCTTGCCTGAGCAGCGTTCAGTTTTACCGACTGCATTAATCCATCAACGTCGCTTTCCAGCACGACGCCGTTATTGACGACGGCTGCGACTTTATCGACTACCTGGGGGGCAGCGAAACTGGTATTCGCGATCATGGCGATACCGAGAAGCAGCGTTTTCCAGTTCTTCATACTTTTTCCATTTCAATTAACCGCACTGCGGATTACGTGGTAAATCAACAAATCACAAAGTGTTTTGATACGGCAGAATGTTCGAACGCAGCATCTCTTGCGTACCCAGACCGTAGTTGGAGCTCAGGCCGCGAAGTTCGATGTTAAAGCCGATTGCGTTGTCATATACCGCATGTTGTTTATCGTTATCCCAACCGTTCAGCTTCCGCTCGTAACCGACGCGAATTGCATAGCAGCAGGAGCTGTATTGCACACCTAACATAGAGTCGGCTTGCTTGTTCGCATTGGTGTCGTAGTAGTAGGCCCCAACAATGGACCAACGATCGGCAATTGGCCAGCTGGCGACAGCACCTACCTGCGAAATACCATTCTTATATTGCTCAGCAGTGGAATAGTACTTAGGCAGCGTAGCCTGAATATATTCCGGGCTGGCGTAACGGTAATTCAGCTGTACCAGACGGTCTTCATCCCGACGGTATTCAATGCTGGAGTTACTGGTCGCTACGTTATCCAGACGTGTATCGTACTGAATCCCGCCACGCAATCCCCAACGCTCGGAGATACGCCAGTAAGTATCGCCTGCCCACACCAGTGAACCCGTTTTGTCGTCATTCTCCCATGTTATGTTGTCATCGCCAGTGCGAGACTCCGTGAAATAGTAGATTTGACCAACGGAAATATTAAAACGTTCAACGGCAGCATCATCATATATGCGAGATGTGACACCGGTCGTCACCTGGTTAGCGGAGGCAATACGGTCAAGACCGCCGTAAGTCCGGTCCCGGAACAGGCCAGAGTAGTCAGATTGCAGCAGAGACGAGTCGTAGTTATAGATGTCGCTCTGATCGCGATACGGCACGTACAAATACTGCGCGCGCGGTTCCAGCGTTTGGGTATAACCCGGAGCCAGCATTTCCATATCGCGTTCAAAGACCATTTTGCCGTCAACTTTGAATTGCGGCATTACGCGGTTAACGGATTCGTCCAGCTTGGTCGTGTTTCTGGAGTTATACCAGTCAAGATTGGTTTGCTGATAATGGGTTGCCAGCAACTTCGCTTCGGTATTGATGCTGCCCCAGTTATTAGAGAGCGGCAAATTGATGGTCGGTTCCAGGTGAACACGGGTTGCTTCAGGCATGTCGTCTCTGGTGTTAACAAAGTGCACTGCCTGGCCGTAAATACGCGTATCAAACGGACCAACATCATTCTGGTAGTAATTAACGTCTAACTGCGGCTCTGCCGAGTAGCTACTGGTGTTCTGTTCGCTGAAAACCTGGAACTGCTTGGTTGAAACGGTGGCATTGAAGTTTTGCACCGCATAGCCAACGCTGAATTTTTGCGTTGCGTAGCCGTCAGTACTGGAACCGTACTTGTTATCGAAATCATTGAAGTAGCTAGGATCGCTGACCTTGGTGTAGTCGACGTTGAAACGCCACACCTGATCCATGACCCCGGAGTGGTTCCAGTAGAATAACCAACGACGTGAACTGTCATCGTTCGGGTGTTCATCTTCATAGACTTTATCTGAAGGCAGATAGTCCAGTTCCATCAAGCCAGCGCCCGCTTGGGAGAGGTAGCGGAATTCGTTCTCCCACATGATGTTGCCACGACGATGCATATAATGCGGCGTGATGGTGGCATCCATATTTGGCGCGATGTTCCAGTAATATGGCAGGTAGAACTCAAAGTAGTTGGTGGTGGTGTACTTGGCGTTCGGGATCAAGAAACCAGAGCGACGTTTGTCACCCACCGGCAACTGCAAATAGGGGCTATAAAAGATCGGTACCGGACCCACCTTAAAGCGGGCGTTCCAGATCTCCGCAACTTGTTCTTCGCGGTCATGAATAATTTCGCTACCTACCACGCTCCAGGTGTCAGAACCCGGCAGACAGGAGGTAAAGCTACCGTTATCCAGAATGGTATAGCGGTTTTCGCCACGTTGTTTCATCAGGTCCGCTTTACCGCGACCCTGGCGACCCACCATCTGGTAATCACCTTCCCAGACGTTGGTATCTTTGGTGTTCAGATTCGCCCAGCCTTTCGGCCCTTTGAGGATCACCTGGTTATCGTCGTAATGGACATTACCGAGCGCATCAACGGTACGTACCGGCTCCGGTTGTCCTGGTGCCTCTTTTTGATGGAGCTGCACTTCGTCGGCCTGCAGACGGCTGTTACCCTGCATGATATCCACGCTGCCAGTAAACACGGCGTCATCCGGGTAGTCCCCTTTCGCGTGGTCAGCATTGATAGTCACGGGTAAGTCATTGGTATCGCCCTGTACCAGAGGACGGTCATAGCTTGGCACGCCCAACATGCACTGTGAGGCGAGGTCGGCTGCCAGTCCCTGTTGACTATAAAGGGCGGTGGCAATCATGGTGGCCAGGAGAGTGGGGATACGTTTTTTCATACGTTGATTTTATTGTTCCATCATCGGTAACGTTGCGCGTGACAAACGGTCAGAGACTAACGTACTCGTCATCTCTACGCTAGTGTTAATCCTGTCCGAATAGCGTCAGTGGTGTTAGGCACGGCATTGAATGACAGGTATGATAATGCAAATTATAGGCGATGTCCCACAATTGACCGCAGCCGGAAAACGGTAAAAGCACCTTTATATTGTGGGAGATAGCCCTGATATCCGTGTGTCGATTTGGGGAATATATGCAGTATTGGGGAAAAATCATTGGCGTGGCCGTGGCCTTACTGATGGGCGGCGGCTTTTGGGGCGTAGTGTTAGGCCTGTTAATTGGCCATATGTTTGATAAAGCCCGTAGCCGTAAAATGGCGTGGTTCGCCAACCAGCGTGAGCGTCAGGCGCTGTTTTTTGCCACCACTTTTGAAGTGATGGGGCATTTAACCAAATCCAAAGGTCGCGTCACGGAGGCTGATATTCATATCGCCAGCCAGTTGATGGACCGAATGAATCTTCATGGCGCTTCCCGTACTGCGGCGCAAAATGCGTTCCGGGTGGGAAAATCAGACAATTACCCGCTGCGCGAAAAGATGCGCCAGTTTCGCAGTGTCTGCTTTGGTCGTTTTGACTTAATTCGTATGTTTCTGGAGATCCAGATTCAGGCGGCGTTTGCTGATGGTTCACTGCACCCGAATGAACGGGCGGTGCTGTATGTCATTGCTGAAGAATTAGGGATCTCCCGCGCCCAGTTTGACCAGTTTTTGCGCATGATGCAGGGCGGTGCACAGTTTGGCGGCGGTTATCAGCAGCAATCTGGCGGTGGTAACTGGCAGCAAGCGCAGCGTGGCCCGACGCTGGAAGATGCCTGTAATGTGCTGGGCGTGAAGCCGACGGATGATGCGACCACCATCAAACGTGCCTACCGTAAGCTGATGAGTGAACACCATCCCGATAAGCTGGTGGCGAAAGGTTTGCCGCCTGAGATGATGGAGATGGCGAAGCAGAAAGCGCAGGAAATTCAGCAGGCATATGAGCTGATAAAGCAGCAGAAAGGGTTTAAATAAGTTTTAAACTGTAGGCCTGATAAGACGCGGCCCGCGTCGCATCAGGCAATCGGCGCACAATTGCCGGATGCGGCGTGAACGCCTTATCCGCCTACCGAACTGCGCCAGCGTGACGATTAAAAATCCGCTGGCGCTTTAAACGTCATACTATTGCCATACGCCGGATGGGTAATCGTCAACATCTCTGCATGTAGCAACAAACGCGGTGCCATCGCTCTCGCTTCTGGTGATGCATAAAAACGATCGCCGAGAATCGGATGCCCCAGCGCCAGCATATGCACACGCAATTGATGCGAACGCCCGGTAATCGGTTTTAACACCACTCTTGCCGTGTTATCCGCCGCATACTCCACCACTTCATATTCCGTCTGCGCAGGTTTACCCGTTTCGTAACAGACTTTCTGTTTCGGGCGGTTTGGCCAGTCGCAAATCAGCGGCAGATCCACCAGACCTTCTGCGGGGGATGGATGCCCCCAGACGCGGGCCACATACTGCTTTTTCGGCTCGCGCTCGCGGAACTGGCGTTTTAACTCCCGCTCCGCGGCTTTGGTCAGCGCCACTACAATCACGCCGCTGGTAGCCATATCCAGACGATGCACCGATTCTGCCTGCGGATAATCACGCTGAATGCGCGTCATCACGCTGTCTTTGTGCTCTTCCAGACGACCCGGCACCGACAACAAACCGCTCGGCTTGTTGACCACCATAATATGGTCATCCTGATACAGGATAACCAACCAGGGTTCCTGCGGTGGATTGTAGTTTTCCATCCCCATTTTCGGCTCCGTTACTGATGCGTTACAACGATCAAACGCAGGGCATCCAGACGCCAACCTGCCTGATCCAGGCTTTCCATTACCTGCTGACGGTTGCTCTCAATGGCGGTCAGTTCGTCGTCACGAATGTTCGGGTTCACTGCGCGCAGCGCTTCCAGACGAGACAGCTCGGCAGACAGTTTTTCGTCGGCTTCGTTACGTGCGGCATCAATCAATGCACGGGCAGATTTCTCGATCTGCGCTTCACCCAGCTGAAGGATAGCGTGAACATCCTGCTGCACGGCGTTAACCAGTTTGCTGCCGGTGTGACGGTTAACCGCGTTAAGCTGGCGGTTAAAGGTTTCAAACTCCACCTGGGCCGCCAGGTTGTTGCCGTTTTTATCCAGCAGCATACGTACCGGCGTCGGTGGCAGGAAGCGGTTGAGCTGCAACTGCTTCGGCGCCTGGGCTTCGACCACGTAAATCAGTTCCACCAACAGCGTACCTACCGGCAACGCTTTGTTTTTTAACAGTGAAATCGTGCTGCTACCGGTATCGCCAGAAAGGATCAGATCCAGACCGTTGCGGATCAGCGGATGTTCCCAGGTAATAAACTGAGCATCTTCACGCGCCAGCGCCACTTCACGATCAAAGGTGATGGTGATGCCATCTTCCGACAGGCCAGGGAAGTCCGGCACCAGCATATGATCGGACGGCGTCAGCACGATCATGTTGTCGCCGCGATCGTCCTGATTGATACCGATAATATCGAACAGGTTCATGGCGAAGGCGATCAGGTTGGTATCGTCATCCTGCTCTTCAATGCTTTCTGCCAGTGCCTGGGCTTTTTCGCCACCGTTGGAGTGGATTTCCAGCAGGCGGTCACGACCCTGTTCCAGCTGTGCTTTCAGCGCTTCATGTTGCTCGCGGCAGTTTTTGATCAGATCGTCAAAGCCTTCGGTTTGATCCGGTGAAGCCAGATAGTTAATCAGATCGTTGTATACGCTATCGTAAATAGTGCGTCCGGTCGGGCAGGTGTGCTCAAATGCATCCAGACCTTCGTGATACCAGCGCACCAGCACCGACTGAGCGGTTTTCTCCAGATAAGGCACATGGATCTGAATATCGTGCGCCTGGCCGATACGATCCAGACGACCAATACGCTGCTCCAGTAGATCCGGGTTGAATGGCAGGTCAAACATCACCATGTGGCTGGCGAACTGGAAGTTACGTCCTTCAGAACCGATTTCTGAGCACAGCAGTACCTGTGCGCCGGTGTCTTCTTCGGCAAACCAGGCGGCAGCGCGGTCACGTTCGATAATCGACATACCTTCGTGGAACACCGCAGCGCGAATACCTTCACGTTCGCGCAGTACCTGCTCCAGTTGCAGCGCAGTGGCAGCTTTGGCGCAGATCACCAGCACTTTCTGAGAGCGATGGCTGGTCAGGTAGCCCATCAGCCACTCAACGCGCGGATCGAAGTTCCACCAGGTGGCGTTATCACCTTCAAATTCCTGATAAATACGCTCCGGGTAGAGCATATCGCGAGCACGATCTTCCGCACTTTTACGTGCGCCCATAATGCCGGAGACTTTAATAGCCGTCTGATACTGCGTCGGTAGCGGCAGTTTAATGGTGTGCAGCTCGCGTTTCGGGAATCCTTTCACACCGTTACGCGTGTTACGGAACAGCACGCGGCTGGTGCCGTGGCGATCCATCAGCATCGAAACCAGCTCCTGACGGGCGCTCTGGGCATCTTCGCTGTCGCTGTTTGCTGCCTGCAACAGCGGCTCGATATCCTGCTCGCCGATCATCTCGCCGAGCATGTTCAGTTCGTCATTGCTCAGTTTGTTACCTGCCAGCAGCATGGCAACGGCGTCCGCAACCGGACGATAATTTTTCTGCTCTTCAACGAACTGCGCAAAATCGTGGAAACGGTTCGGGTCCAGCAGACGCAGACGGGCGAAGTGGCTTTCCATCCCCAGCTGTTCCGGGGTCGCGGTCAGCAGCAGAACGCCCGGCACGTGCTCTGCCAGTTGTTCAATGGCCTGATATTCACGGCTTGGCGCATCTTCGCTCCACACCAGGTGATGCGCTTCATCGACCACCAGCAGGTCCCATTCGGCTTCACAGAGATGTTCCAGGCGCTGTTTGCTACGACGGGCAAAATCCAGCGAGCAAATCACCAGCTGTTCGGTGTCAAACGGGTTGTAAGCATCGTGCTGAGCTTCGGCATAACGCTCATCATCAAATAGCGCAAAGCGCAGGTTGAAACGGCGCAGCATTTCTACCAGCCACTGATGCTGTAAGGTTTCCGGGACGATAATTAGCACACGTTCAGCAGCGCCAGAGAGCAGTTGCTGATGCAGGATCATCCCGGCTTCAATGGTTTTCCCTAAACCCACTTCGTCAGCCAGCAGGACGCGCGGCGCGTGGCGGCGACCAACATCATGAGCGATGTTGAGCTGATGCGGAATCAGGCTGGTACGCTGACCGCGCAGGCCGCTGTACGGCATACGGAACTGTTCGCTGGAATACTTACGCGCGCGATAACGCAGCGCAAAGCGGTCCATACGGTCAATCTGCCCGGCAAACAGACGGTCCTGCGGTTTGCTGAACACCAGTTTGCTATCAAGGAAAACTTCACGCAGGGCTACGCCGGACTCTTCAGTATCCAGGCGAGTACCGATATAGGTCAGCAAGCCATTTTCTTCTTTTACTTCTTCGACTTGCATCTGCCAGCCGTCATGGCTGGTAATAGTATCACCAGGGTTGAACATCACGCGGGTCACGGGGGAATCACTGCGTGCGTACAGACGGTTTTCACCAGTAGATGGGAAAAGTAAAGTGACAGTTCGCGCATCCACCGCGACAACGGTTCCAAGTCCCAATTCGCTTTCTGTATCGCTGATCCAGCGTTGACCAAGTGTAAAAGGCATATGTGTTCGGCTCTATATCTTTAATTGCAGGCAATAACCACCCGCTACCGTGCTTATGAGGTAGTGGTGTTATTCAGGTCCAGGAATGGAAAGGGCGCTATGGTACTGGATGGCAAAGCATTCGTCACGCATCAAAATGGTATCTGGCGAACTCTTTTTTTTGCTCAAAATAGCCCAAGTTGCCCGGTCATAAGTGTAGCAAAATTATCCTCAATAAAAGGGAGTATTCCCTCCGCCACGGGTTGTAGCTGGCGGGTCAGATAGTGTTCGTAATCCAGTGGTGAACGTTGGTAGTCCAGCGGCTCCGGGCCGTTGGTGGTCCATACGTACTTAATGGTGCCGCGATTCTGATATTGCAAGGGGCGACCGCGCTTTTGGTTTTCTTCATCGGCAAGGCGAGCGGCGCGTACATGAGGCGGCACATTACGCTGATACTCGCTCAGCGGACGGCGAAGGCGTTTACGGTAAACCAGTCGCGCATCCAGTTCACCCGCCATCAGTTTGTCGATGGTTTCGCGTACATATTCCTGATATGGCTCGTTGCGGAAGATGCGCAGGTATAGCTCCTGCTGAAACTGCTGGGCCAGCGGCGTCCAGTCGGTGCGCACGGTTTCCAGCCCTTTAAACACCATCCGCTGTTTATCGCCCTCCTGAATCAACCCGGCGTAGCGCTTTTTACTGCCGGTATCGGCTCCGCGAATGGTTGGCATCAGAAAACGGCAGAAATGAGTTTCATACTCCAGTTCTAATGCGCTGGTCAGCCGTTGTTTTTGCAGCGTTTCCGCCCACCAGGCGTTAACGTGCTGCACCAGTACACGACCGATTTTCGCCGCCTCTTCTTCCGAATGTGCACCTTTTAGCCAGACAAAAGTCGAGTCGGTATCTCCGTAGATAACGTCGTAGCCCTGCGCTTCAATCAATGCTTTGGTCTGCCGCATGATCTGATGACCACGCATGGTGATCGACGATGCCAGGCGCGGATCGAAGAAGCGGCAGGCGGTGGTGCCGAGCACGCCATAAAAGGCATTCATAATGATCTTCAGCGCCTGCGAAAGCGGCTTATTACCCTGACGTTTGGCTTCATCGCGCCCGTGCCAGATGTTAGTCACAATCTCCGGCAGGCAATGTTTCTCCCGTGAGAACCAGGCATCGAGAAAACCTTCGGTACTGTGCTCTGGATCAGGTTGCGCCATGCCTTCAACCAGCCCGACGGGATCAATCAGAAAGGTGCGGATGATCGACGGGTACAGGCTTTTATAGTCCAGCACCAGCACTGAATCATAAAGCCCTGGCCGTGAATCCATCACGTAGCCGCCAGGGCTGGCGTGCGGTGGCACTTCGCCGAGATTAGGCGCGACATAACCAGCGCGATGCATTCGCGGAAAATAGAGATGACCAAACGCTGCCACCGAACCGCCGTGCCGATCCACCGGCAGGCCGTTCACCGTTGCTCGTTCGAGTAAAAATGGCATGATTTCAGTTTTGTGGAAGATCTGCGTCACCAGCTCGCAATCTTTCAGGTTATAAGTTGCCAGCGCAGGTTTATCTTCGGCGAAACGGCGGTCAATTTCGTCCATTCGATCCCACGGGTTATCGATAGATTTTCCTTCGCCTAATAGCTCCTGAGCGACAGTTTCCAGCGAGAATGAAGAGAAATTCCAGAACGCGGATTTCAGCGCCTCGATACCGTCGATAATTAGCCGACCTTTAGCCTGGGCAAAAAAGACGCCGTTTTTAAAGCCGTGCTCGCGCCACTCCAGCTCGCTATTATCGCGCCCAAGACGCAGCGGAAGACGGTAACGCTCGGCATGTTTTTGCAGCATTCGCAGATCGAACTGCACCACGTTCCAGCCGATGATCACATCGGGATCGTGGTTTGCAAACCAGGCGTTGAGTTTTTCCAGCAGCAGCGGGCGGCTGGCGACGTATTCCAGTTCGAAATCAAGCGAGGAGGCGTCGCCATTCTCCGGCCCCAGCATATAAACGATGCGCTGCCCGCAGCCTTCCAGGCCGATGCAGTACAGCTCACCGTGGCGGGTGGTTTCAATATCTATAGAAACCCACTTGAGCGGCGGACGATAGTCGGGATGCGGTTTCAGACGGGCATTAACGATAGTGCCATTGTGCATATCACCCTCGACCCACACCGGTGAGGTGATAAACCGCTCCATCAGATAGCGTTCTGGCGGGCGCACATCGGCCTCGTAGACGGTAACGCCACCTTCACGCAGGCGCTTTTCGTAATTCATCAATTGGCGATGGGCGCGACAGTAAAGGCCATACACCGGCTGGCGGTGAAAATCCTTTAACGCCAGCGGTGTCAGGCGAAAGCCTTGTTCACCCTGCAAAATATGCTGAGCGCGGGGAACCTGATCGGCGGGAATAAACGCCACGGACTCTTGCGGTGCAAGCGTAACCTGCAACGGCCCGTTGTCCGTCGCCAGCCAGAAGGAGACTTCTGTCCCTTGCGGGGTGTCCCGCCAGTGTCGGGTTAAGATAAAACCTGCCTGCGCCACGCTGAAAATCCATCAAAAAACCAGGCTTGAGTATAGCCTGGTTTCGTTTGATTGGCTGTGGTTTTATACAGTCATTACTGCCCGTAATATGCCTTCGCGCCATGCTTACGCAGATAGTGTTTATCCAGCAGCGTTTGCTGCATATCCGGTAACTGCGGCGCTAACTGACGGCAGAATATCCCCATATAAGCGACCTCTTCCAGCACGATGGCGTTATGCACCGCATCTTCGGCATTTTTGCCCCATGCAAACGGGCCGTGGGAATGGACCAGAACGCCGGGCATTTGCGCTGCATCGATACCCTGTTTTTCAAAGGTTTCTACGATGACGTTACCGGTTTCCCACTCATATTCGCCGTTGATTTCTGCGTCGGTCATTTTGCGGGTGCAGGGAATGGTGCCGTAGAAATAGTCGGCGTGGGTGGTGCCGATTGCTGGAATCGACTGACCCGACTGCGCCCAGATGGTGGCGTGGCGCGAGTGCGTATGCACAATGCCGCCAATGGAGGGGAATGCCTGATAGAGCAGCCGGTGAGTTGGCGTGTCGGAGGAGGGCTTTTTCGTACCTTCAACCACTTCACCGGTTTCGATGCTAACCACGACCATATCGTCAGCGGTCATGACGCTGTAATCGACGCCGGAAGGTTTGATCACAAAGACGCCGCGCTCGCGATCAACGGCGCTGACGTTGCCCCATGTGAGCGTGACCAGGTTGTGTTTTGGCAGCGCCAGGTTGGCTTCTAATACCTGGCGTTTGAGATCTTCTAACATGTTGACTCCTGAGAGGTCGTTTCCCCTCACCCCGGCCCTCTCCCCAAAGGGGCGAGGGGGAAAACAATGCCGGATGCGCTTTGCTTATCCGGCCTACAAAATCGCAGCGTGTAGGCCAGA
>ERZ1034781.822-NODE-822-length-14670-cov-12.856038_pt1 | contig 14670 bp, 11 predicted proteins | sample MGYA00520700_ERZ1034781 | MGnify/ENA primary metagenome ERZ1034781 (study PRJEB33766, sample SAMN09781709) | gut metagenome | biome: gut microbiome | host: Homo sapiens | place: Madagascar | study: EMG produced TPA metagenomics assembly of the PRJNA485056 data...
TGTTTTTGGATTTATTGCATACTCAGATATTGGAATGTCCTATGGCTTAGATTATTGTTATTGGCATTTTCTTTCATCTTTTATAAATATTAGTATTATAGAGAATAATATGTGTAGTGAAATGGAAAGCAATATGAATATGTATCATATTCTCTAGTGCTTAATCCGTAAACCACCGCTTGATAGTTAAATTTTAGAAAATCAAAACTTTATTCAAAAATACTGGTACGGCTAACCCGCTGATAAATAGTGGGGAAGCTGTATTGGTGGTTTACCTTGCACAGCGTGGTTCTAGTGCTCCAACGCCGTCTCTTCAAGACAAACAGCGATGCCAGTTCCTATATGAAAGGCGAGGTTGAGTTCGATGAGCGTCGAATGAACGACATGGAATTCACTGATGTCGTTGACGAAGCCAACAAGTTGGCCTGTGGACTTAATGAGGAAGTTGACAAAATCCCAGTTGACACAGGTATCTTGCTTACCTCCTAATTTTCGGTTATAAAATGATTGTAACTCTGCATCATATTGTACAGCAACAGTGGCCGCCATGGATAGATTTGCTTTCGCCTGACCATCACGGCGTGCTGAAGGTCGGGGACGCCATCTCACACTGGTGCCTGAAGTGTGGAAGTGCGGTGCCACGCCAACATAACTGGCATATTGCCTTGCTGTTTCAAAAGCGGTAAAGTTTCGGGTAATATTATGATTTGAAGAAGTTAACTTCAAATTGAAAAACGTATTAATACAATGCGCCATTTGTATTATCAGTAGTTTGACAAGAACCGGAGTCTTTTCTGTCTAGAGTTTTTGAGGTGTCCTTCCGATTTATGTGTTGAAGTGGAAGTATCAGGCCTTGATGACAGAAGCACTTTTAGTTAAAGCTGCTTTAAAAATCGAAAAAGTCTAATTTCTTAAAATACTCTGTATCCCCAGTAAGCACTGGGGATGGAGTGCTATTGCCTTAGGGGTTGGATGCTTAACATAGTGATCGTAAATATATAGTAAAAAATGAAATTAATTGCAGATATAGAAAAACTTAATCAAGATAGACCTGCAAAATTACTTGTAGATTCTATAGAAAAAATGGTAGATGATGAAACTCATGTTTATTATAATTTTCCTTTGTATAGGGGGGATTTGTATGAAGATTTGCGCCAAGTTGAAATTATGATGATTTCAAGACAATATGGAGTCCTCTATTTTAAATGTCTGAATACTTATAAAGTACTTTCTAAGCAAGAAAAAGTCTATCTTAATGATCTTTACGAGAATATTTATAGTAGATTGAGTAAGGATGCTCTGTTTCGTAAGAATAGAAAGGAATTAAATGTTGGTCTATCTTCTGTGGTAGTAGTGTGTGATGGTTCCAGTAGGTTTGATATCTCTGATCCCGAATTCATTTATGTTTCAATTTCTCAATTAGATAAACTCTTCAGTGAAGTAGAACAGGAATATATCTCACAAGATCTTTTCAAGCATTTGATAACTTGTGTTGAGGGAACGAGAAAAGTCATTCAAAAACGAAATAGAAATATCGTAAAAGGTAAGAATGGTAAAAGAAGTAAATCTGAAATTCTAAATGATATTCAAAATCAAGAGGCGACTTTTGACGTAGAGCAAAAGAAAACAGCTTTAGTAACTATTGATGGACCACAACGAATTAGAGGTCTTGCTGGTTCTGGTAAAACAATAGTGCTAACCATGAAAGCTGCCTTGTATCATTTGCAAAATCCTGATGAGGAAATACTATACACTTATTATACAAAGTCGCTTTATGAGCTTATACATGGACTCATAGATAGATATTATAGGGATTTTTCTGATAATAGGGAGCCAAATTGGGATAAAATCCATATCCTGCATGGATGGGGTGGTTCAGGTGTAAATGGCGTGTATTATCAAGCCTGTTTGGATAATGGAATATCACCGATTACATTTAGTAGTGCTGTTGGTCATGGAATGCAGCCATTTGATTTTGTTTGTACTCAAATGTTGAAAAACGAATTAAACCCCAAGTATGATTTAACTCTTATAGATGAAGGTCAGGATTTTCCTAACTCATTTTACAGGTTGTGCTATAAATTGTCTGAGAATAAAAAAATAGTATGGGCTTATGATGATTTTCAAAATATATTTGATGTAAACTTGCAAGATGAGAAAGAAACGTTCGGAAAGGATGACATGGGTAATTATTATGTGGATTTCAATAAAATGACCAATCCATACAGGGATATTACTTTGCATGTATGTTATCGTAATCCTCGTGTGGCTTTGATTTTTGCTTTTTGTCTAGGATTGGGTATTTATAATGAACATGTTCTTCAGCGCTTGACGGATAATGATCATTGGAAAAGCTTAGGCTTTATTGTTGAAAAAGGAGATTCTTCTGTAGGTTCAGAAATGATAATCTCTCGCCCAGAAGAAAACTCTCCGAGTTTTATGAATGAAGAGTATGGCTTTTCTGTAGAATTAATTAGGTGTGAATCTTTGGTGGATGAATGCGCTCATATATGCTCAATGATAGTGGATGATATTCATAAAGAAGGATTGAATCCGGAGGATATTTGTGTAATTTGTTTGGACGATAGAAATATTGGTACGTACTACAATAATTTATCGAATCTATTGATAGAAAAGGGTATTCGTACATACAATTTGCTCCATGCTGCCTATACAACCACAAGTTTTATGCAAGAAGGGCATGTAACGCTGGCTACTTTGAATAAAGCTAAGGGAAATGAAGCTGGTATGGTATATATCATGGGCGTAGATAAAGTCTTTAATGATCGCAATAATGTTATTCTTAGAAATAGGTTGTTTACAGCTATTACTCGAACGAAAGGTTGGGTTGTCCTCTCTGGTGAGGATTCTATTAGCTATTGTAAGCAAGAAATGGATAAATTAAAAAAAGAAGGTTTGAAACTACATTTTAGACAGCCTAGCGAAGAAAGTACCAAAACCATTTATGGAGGTAGTGCAAAAAGACAGAATCAGTTTAGTGATATTCAGCGAATTATTCAGGAATTACAAGATGAGGGTATGTCATTTGATGATATTATAAACCATGTCAAAGCTAAATAAATCAAGAGACGGTAAATTCGTAACCTCTATTCATGATGCAAGTATTGTATTGAAGAAACTTAATCTTTTGCGTGGAAAGAACCTGTCTTGGAGAAAGGCCTCCGAGGACTTCTTGAAAGTATCTAAACAAGATGACTATAAGTTGATGTATGATACGGCTGTGAATCATATGGACTACAATCTTATATTGGAAGATGGTTCTATCTTTCAATTTGAGAAAGAAGCTAATGATGATTTGCGTTTTGCTTATATACAGACTCCATACAATTATATCTCTTTCTGTGATTTTTTACTTTCGTTCAATGATGAACAAGAGATTCCTACAGATTTAGAAGACTTGCAGCAATTAAAAATTTTGTATGAGATTGATTATGAACAGATGTTAGCTGAGCAAGGATGTAATAGTAGAGTATCATACTTTAGATATGATGTTGATAGCGCAAGATATATGCCCAATATACATTCTTATGCGCATCTTCATGTTGGGATTGGTAATGATATAAGGATTCCTTGTGCCACCATACTGACGCCAGTAGCTTTTGTTGTCTTTGTTATCAAGCAAGTTTATAAAGATTCTTGGGAGAGTTGTTTGAAAGATGACGCTAAAAAAGAAATAGTTTTGCATTATGCTCAGGACAGAATACTGCTTGATGATGAAAAGTGGAATGATATAGAAAGAAAGGAATTGGCATTAGTTTGAGAGGTATGTTATTAACCTATTATTAATGAATTTGTTGTTATGATTATAGAGATGGTGCGAGCAGAATATTCTTTAGACATAATAGTGATCAAATTACAGGAGATTTTAGATTATGGTATTGGATATAGCGATGTTGTTGGACAAATCTCATTTCCATTACTTATAGCCCTTTTCGCTTTTGCTTTTCCTTTTTTGTTTTCTGTAATAAATCATATCAACTCAAAGTATGGATCAAAGAGTATATCTGAGCTTTTTACAAAAAGTTTGTTTTACAGATTTTTTTGGTGGCTTTCAATTATAAACATCTTCTATATATTTGCTTTTGGCTTTCTTTCTTTGTACTTAAAAGGTATTCAAAGGAGGGTGTTGCTATAGTCTGGAACTTGGGGCGCTCTTCTTGTAGTATTTTTGTATTCTCTAACAATTCTCTGTTTCGTGAAATTTGGAGTAAAGTACAATAAAGGTATTTGTTTGGTTAAGATAATAGAAGATAAGTATAGATGGCAAAATAGATATTATAAAATTCATAAACATCTGAAAGATTTTGCAAATTGGTTGATGATATTTAGACATAGGGGGCAGCAAGAATGGATTAGGATATATAAAGCAGGAAAGGCATATTCTGTTAGTTATGATAGCCTCAAAGCGAAGGAGTTGTATCTCAAACGTTTAATTGATTTGTGCAAATATTCTATTTCTCAACAAGATAAAGAATTATTTAGTACTGTTATGCTCCGGGTTCAAGAGCTTACAAAGTGTGAAAAAGATAAAGATCTTTCATTTAGACGAGGACAACTTATGTCAACAGGTGCTGCTCATTATTTTACATGTAAATTTTATAAGACAATATTTGAGTACTATTCTTCGTGTTCAAATTTTACGTATTGTGAAAGCTATTTGGTATGGGGGTGTTTATCGGCGTATAGTAGATGTAAATTCCTATATGTTGTTGATATTGTTCAGATGACTCAATGTATGTTTTATTTGGCTAAAGGTGGAAAATATACCTTGATAAAAGAGTTGCTGGAAAAAACAGATTGGCATTTTCGTTCAATAATGGATATGCCTAAGGTGTTTTATGTAGAAGGTTATTTGCCTGATAATAGAGAAAAAATAGATAAACTTTCATTAAAAAACTGGAATGAGCTGAGTAATTACATGTTTCTTTTTTCCTCTTATTGTTTAAGAAATAAACATTACGATGTGTTAAGAGGGATATTGAGTAAAATACATTGGGCTGGTAGTATGTTTCCTTCAAATAAGTTCGATGTAATTTATCGTTATTTGAAGTGTCTGAAAGAACTACATGATGATGATAGGTTTGGTGTATTTTGGGGACATGAATTATGCGATGATTTGATAGTTGATAGGGCGTTGTTTCGTGAATATTGTGCGTTTTTGCTTTTAGTTCTTCATAGATGCTCTAATGAATCTTATGGGAATATATCTATGGAACTTCTAAAAATGCTTGTAGATGAATATGCCTATTTGGAGAGAAGTGTCCTGGATTTGCGGAAAGATGATGAGTTGTGTAAGTTATTTCCGGAAATCAATCAAACCGATTTTTCCGAAGTTTATAGGGAAGTGTTTAGTGATGCAGCTTTGGGGCGTGAGATATTAATAAACACTTCTTCGGATATACGATGTGAGACTCAATTGCCGACATTCATGCATTGGTATTTATCCGAGTCTATCTGCAAGATAGATAATAAAAGGAAAATGATAGACGATGAATTCTTTGCAGAGATACCCGATGAGAGCATAGTATATTTTAGAAGATCTTTGTTAGAAGCTAAAAAACATTTAGCACAACGACTTCCTCTTAAGGTTCAAGTGCCAGCCTCTTTGAATGCAGAAGACTATAAGATGATGACGGTTAATCCATGTCAATTCTTATTTGATAAACGTTATTTTCTAACTTGTGATTTAACAATATTGGGATTTTTGAAGCCCATAGTTGATATTATGTATTGTCGAATTAATTACATGCTATTAAATGCAATTAAGGAGATGAAAATTAAGAATGTTAAAATTAAAATTGCTGATTTTCATAATTATCTTATAAAGATAACTAAAGGGCGATTTGAGGAATATATATTGTTGGATATTAATAGCCAATTCCAGGCATTTCTGAAATTGGAGTATAAAGGTTATCAAAATTTAGACTATTTTGGTATGAAATATGTACCTATTGAATCTATTGATAATCTGTATCTTGAAGATTTGCCAATAATGAACGACTTTTGTAATTCTATGTTGATTATGAGGAAAAGTGAATTGCCTGTTTTGATGGATAGATTAGATAATGTTGATGTTAAAATCAAAGATGAATCTTCTGTCAAGGATGGAAAACTTGATATAAGGACTACATTTGATTATGGATATGAGTTATGGTATCGTAGAAATGTAAATGTCTTCCACATTCTTCCTCTAAGAACATTAGTATAATAAAAGGAAACTATCGGTGAAAGCCGTAATAAAAATTGTAGAGGTTGAAAACTTTGTAACTCTTCGCTATAAGAAATAATATGCAATCTCAAACAATGATACAATTTTATCCACGATACAAACAATTCAAGGCATTGCTGGATGCCAAGGACTATGGAAAAACTGTGAGATGTGTGCTGGACTATCTGCGCTTTGTGGCTGATGAATACATCCGCTTGGAGGTGTATGCCTACCAAGAATGTGATGGCGATGACTTCCTTACTTATGAAGTGGCGAAAGAGCTAGTGCAGGTGCTGAGAAATGAAGCGACTCCTATAGAATCTGTTGCTATGGCACAGAAAGAGATGGCGGAGATAGAAAAGATGGAGGCTTACGATGATTGTTGTCTTTGCTTCTTCGACCATATCCGTGAGGATATCAACTTCCGATTGGCGGATGCTGATACTTATCTCGCTGATCTTGACAAGCAGATTAAACATCATACTTACGAGTACAAGAGATTGGTGAATAATGAGTTCTTTGACCAGTTGAGTTCTGTGTTCCGATTCGAGGAATTAGGCAAGTTGCTTATCAAAAAGATAGAGTATCTGAGCTACGCCAAGTTAAAGAGCTATGGCTATATCGTGGATGACATCAAGGGCATGTATACCTGTTGTGAGGTCTCCAAGAAACTCATCTTGGATTTTGTGGAGGAAATAGAATGTAACTATGGTAATCGTCCTACTTTAATGAGATTGTTGCGGAGTTGATTTTGTGGTAATTTGTTGATAACTTGCAGATTTCTTGTGATTCTCTTGGTGGTTTCGAGGAAAAAGCGTACTTTTGCGGCAGAGTTAAATGTTTAAAAGGAGAAGATTATGGCATTAGAGATAAGAAGCATTCCTGTTTTGACAGGTGAGACCGCTGAACGATTTGTTCGTGAGGCAGAGGAGAATGAGCGTAATCCACAGAGGAGAAAATTAGTCTTTTCTTTTGAGGATATTGATCGCATTATGGAACGTTCACGTAAATATATGAAAGAACATGGAGGAAAAGGACCTTTTGCAAAATAGTTGTGGAGGCTTTCCATATCCTGTTACAACACAGGGTGAGTTGGAAAGTTTTAGTTGCGGAGATAAGGACTTGGATGATTTCTTTCATCAAGATGCATTCCTTTATGCAGAGCAGCTGTTGGGAAAAACTTATTATTTTTCCACAACAGGAGATGACAAGAAGATTGTTTGTGCTTTTACGTTAGCAAATGATAGTATCAAGGCTGCATTAATACCCAATACTTCAAGGAATCGAATACAGAGGAAGATTCCGAATTCAAAGAGAACAAGGAGTTATCCTGCAGTATTGATAGGAAGACTTGGTGTGGCAAAGGAGTTCCAAGGAACAGTTTTATCTGTTGGTTCACAAGTGATTGAATACATAGCGTCGTGGTTTGTTCATCCTAACAATAAGACTGGTTGCCGTTTCATTGTTGTTGATGCTTACAATAAGGAAAATGTGCTTCATTTTTATGAAAAGAATGGCTTCAAATTCTTGTACTCTACTGAGAGTTTGGAGAAAGAGGCGAATCATATTCCAGAAGATGAACACTTGGAGTCAAGGATGATGTATCTTGATTTGTTGGGATATATAAGATAAATAAATTCTAATTTCCGGTGCTTAAAAAAAAACAACCGGGTGATGTCACATTCGAAAGAGGAAGGAATATGCGGAAAACTACTCGGTGTTGGTGCAGATGCCTACGGGTACTGGCAAGACGTATGTGATGGCTTCGGTGGTGAAGTGGTTTCTTTATTTCCTATTTTTTCTGAATGTAATAAAAGAAAAGGAGTAAATTTCTTTTTTTGCATCATCTATTTCTTTATGCTGTTCTTTGTCTATTATTTCCCAGTTTTCTGAATTGATAGAAGGGAAATATGTGTCTGCTTTTGGCATTTTTTTATCTACTATCGTGAGATACAGATTATCGGCAAGATGCATACATTGTTTATAAATACTTTCACCTCCTATGATGAATATGATGTCGTCTGTACATTTTTCAAGCGCATCTGTCAATGAGTGATACACCTCACAGTTTTCCAGTTGTATTTCCTGTTGGGTTATCACTATGTTCCGTCTCAAAGGGAGTGCGCCATGGGGGAGAGATTCGTATGTTTTCCTCCCCATGACTATGGTATGATTCAATGTAAGTTGCTTAAATCTTTCCATGTCCTTTCTGATATGGAAAAGCAGTCGGTTCTTGTAGCCTATCGCACCGTTTTGGTCTAGGCATGCTATGATATTGATTTGCATTTCAGTATATGATTATCACCCTCTGGTATGTGAGAACTTTTAATCTTCCATTCCTGCGGGTACAGATTATTGGCACGATTGCCTATATTTTTCATCCAACCTAATGGGACATTCTGATAAGTTACTATAATGTATCCTTTAGGTGTTGTTGGAGGCAAAGTAATCGCTTCTTTACGAAGATAGTTGATTGCATCTTCGTATGAGAGTTCTACTTGTGGAATATCAGTCTTATCCAATTCTGTCGATAAGGCAAGTGACTGTGCTGGGATTAGGTCCTTACCTTTGATACTTCCGATTTTGATTCCTTCGTGAAGTACTCTTAGTGATTGGTTTGCTTCTTTTACTGCCTCTGTCCATTTCTTGCTGATAGCATATACATCATTTTCTGTTAATGTATAATTCCATTCATCCTTATTTCTTAACCAGTTATTTTTTAATGTGAAAGGTTCTTTGGTCTTTCCTTTAGCGTTCTTTTTGCCAAGATTCTTTTTCTTTTTATCGCCTTCATATATGCCATTTTTGCGTAATGCAGCAATAAACAATCCTTCTCCACGGCTTATACCAGGGAAGAAATGATACATGGCTTCATCATTGATAAGACTCTTGGTAATATTCCAACTTTTTTCGATATTCAGAGGAAGAATTTCAGCTCCAAGTTCCTCTTTTATCCATTCTACGTTTTCCTCGTCTTCATGGGCATTAAAGGTGCAGGTAGAATAAATCAGTATTCCACCAGGCTTCAAGCAGTTCCAAATGTCACTTATGATTTCCCGTTGAAGTTTCCAACAATTATTTACATTGGCTTTACTCCATTCAGTGATGGCTTCTTCATCTTTTCTAAACATGCCTTCACCCGAACAAGGGACATCGGCAAGTATCACATCAAATTTCAATTTTGATTTTTTGTAATCTTTTGGATAATTGTTGGTGACAACAACATCCGGATGCCCAAACTTTTGAATGTTTTCTGATAAAATTTGAGCCCTTGTCTTCATGGGTTCATTGCTGAAAAGAAGACTTCCTGCTGGAAGAGCAGCTCTTACGCATGTAGATTTGCCACCTGGTGCAGCACAGAGATCCAGCATGGTGACAGGTTCTTTGACATATTGTCGGATGGCTAAATCAACAATCATGGATGAGGCTTCCTGTACGTAGTATAGACCCGCATGGAAAAGAGGATCGAAAGTGAAGTTCTTTCGTTCCGATAAATATTTGCCTGTTGAAGGGCACCAAGGAATTATTTCTGAGGTCGTTCCTTCGTTTAAAACCGTCTCTTCAGAACATTTGAATGGATTGAGACGAATGCTGACAGTTGCATTCTCGTCAATTCCTTTCATCAGTTGATTGAAGAGGTTTTCCCCCATAAGTTCTTTGGTATAAGTTTTGAAATCCTCTGGTAATTTTGTGCTTCTATCTGTTGTCATCTTGCCATTTATTTTCTTGTTAATTCAAAATCATTTGCAAATTAAAAAAATATTTTGTTTCTTTGCAACCAGTTAGCTTCATTCTTATTCAAATATAAACAAATCTTCCTCTTCTTTGGAAATCTCCTGCTTCTTAGGCTTAGGAGGATTTTTTAAGTTGCCTTTTTCATCAAATAAACCATAAGTCGTTCTGAGTACGATAAACTCTGTGCGACGGTTCATTTGATTGCAGATTTCCTGATTTCCTTTATTCTGTTTCAGAATGAAATCCGTTGTCAGTTTATCGCCTTCCTTGAGCCATGGATATTTAGCAGCCATCTTTTTGCTGATAGTCTTAGGTTGCTCTTTTCCATAGCCCATTGGGGTAAGTCTGTCTTTGGCAATTCCGTGCTGGATCAGATAGTTGACTACCGATTGTGCTCTCTGTTGAGAAAGGTGTTTATTATATTCTGCACTTCCTTTATAATCACAATGCGCACTAAGTTCGATGGTGACATTTGGATTTTCTTTCAATAAGTTTACCAATTCATCCAGTGCTTTTGTACTGTTGGCAGTAAGGGTAGCCTTATCAAAATCATAGAAGATATTATCTATTAATACCGGTGCCGTGATGGAAGCCAATGGGAATTGTAAGGTATATTCCTTACTTTCCTTAGCAGAATCTACTCGAATTTCTTCTTTGTGATTGAGGAAACCTTTGCAAGAAGCCATCAGGAGATAATCTACCTGTGGTTTGATGACCATACTGAATGAGCCATCGCCTTTGACTGGTAGTTTCTTATATGTTCCATCGTTTCCGACAACCATTACTTGGGAAGCAGGTAACTCATAACCACCCATTTCGTAAACCCAGCCTTTGATGGTTGTTACAATTTCCGGGTTTTCAAAAGAATAGATGTGGTCGAAACCTCTTCCGTCCTTTCTGTTGGAGGAGAAATAGCCTCTATTGTGTGGACCTTCGAAAGTCATTCCAAAGTCGTCACCTTCCGAGTTGAGAGGGTAGCCTGGATGGAAAACCTTATATTTCTTAGTTTTTGGGTCCACTTTGGCAATATAGATGTCCAATCCACCCATTCCTACATGTCCATCGCTACTAAAGTAAAGGTCTCCGTTGGGTCTGAATGTAGGGAAAGATTCATTTCCTGGAGTATTGATAGGTTCCCCCAAATTCTCAACACCTCCCAAGCCTGCAGCTGTAATTCTTACTCGCCAGATATCCAATCCTCCCATTCCTCCAGGCATGTCTGAAGTAAAGTACAACCATTCTCCATCAGGAGAGATGGCAGGGTGTGCCAAACTGCTGAGGGTATCTTTGGTAATTTCCAGTTTTGTGGCTTTTCCCCAAGCTGCATCGGAACGTGGGGAGGTTACTATTTGTGCATATCTTGGAGAAGACGGGTCGGTAGTGCATTGTGTGAGATACATTTCCCGTCCATCAGGTGTAAAGCAGCAAGCTCCTTCATCATATTCCGTATTCAGACCCGTACTGATGGCTTCTGGTTTGCTCCATTTTCCTTTGTCATCTTTTTCAGATATGAAAATATCGCCGTTTTTTGTTCCTGTAATACCACTCAGTTCATCTCCAAGCGCTTCATTTCTGGTAGATGTAAAATAGAGTTGGTCAAATTCATCACCAAAGAGCATTGGTGAATAGTCTGCTCTTCTGGAATTGAAAATATCCATTTTCTTCACCGTATATCTGCTCCCTTTTTTCTTCCATTCTGGTGCAGCTTGTGCTGATTTCAGTCCGTTTCGTGCTAAAATATCATAGCCCTTTTTGCTCATTTCTTCATTTGGGAGAGAATCTAATATGGATTTAAATTCTGTTTGAGCAAGTTTGTAATCGCCGTTTTTTAGAAGTTGCCGAGCATAATTTAAGCGATTCTGGATATTGGCTTGTCCATATCTGATGGCATTTCTATAGGCTGCCACAGCTTTAGGAGTAGCATTGATTTTCTCATAGCAGAGCGCCATTTTTAAGGCTCGCTGCCCTCTTTTTTCTCTTTCTTTTGTCGGCGTTTTTGTATATGCCTGCTTAAATTGGTCGGCAGCATCATAATACTCACCTAAAGCAAGATACTTTTCTCCCTTTTTGATATTCTTATCAATACCGCATGCGGTCAATAGTAAGCTACTTACTAATATTGACAAAAATGCTAAGCCGATATGAGATTTATTCTTCTGTTCCATGTTTTTAAATAAACTCCAGTTGTTATTGCTGACTGAATGGTAATCTGAACTGACAACCGCCTTTCCAGTTGCTGCAACCATATGCCGTTTTTCCTTTGATAATGGTTCCTTGCCCACAGATAGGGCAAGTTTTTCCGATGATACTGTCATCTGCAGGAAGATTTGGAGATTTTGCCTCTGTCTTTTCTGCCGTATCACCTTTTTTAGGCGTTTTTTCTGCCGTATCACCCTGTTTGGGTGATTTCTTTGGAGCGGTTTTCTTTCTTGGCTCTTTTTTCTTGAGGTCCTCTTCCGTTGTAATCGTCACATGGCGAGCACTGTTGTCTGACAATACGTCATTGACGATTTGGTTGATTTGTTCTTTCAGACCATTGATAAAGTCGGCTGGGTCATAGGTCTTATGCTCGATGTCTCGGAGCTTTTTCTCCCAAATACCAGTCAACTCACAACTTTTCAACAGTTCCTCGTGGATGGTGTCGATGAGTTCGATTCCGGTAGGAGTAGCCATCAAGTTTTTTCGTTGGCGTTTGATATAGTGGCGCTTGAAGAGCGTCTCTATAATGCCGGCGCGTGAGGAAGGGCGTCCAATTCCGTTCTCCTTTAATGCCGCACGCAGTTCTTCGTCCTCGACGAATTTTCCTGCGGTCTCCATTGCCCGTAGCAAGGTTGCTTCTGTATAATACTTAGGTGGAGTGGTCCATTTCTCTGTGAGAGTTGGGGTATGTTCACCCGATTCGCCTTTTACGAAAGAAGGGAGCGTTCTTTCTTCTACCACTTCCTTCTTGGCGCCGTTTCTGCCATCGTTTCCGTTGGCATTATCAGTTGCATCATCGTCATCGGCATTTTTCGCATCCTTCGCATAGACAACTCGCCATCCTGGTTCCAGAATTTCCTTGCCGCTTACCTTGAATTCGATTTTCTCTGGTTTTGGCCCATCTTCATTGATGACTTCGCCCAATACGGTGGTCGTAGAGAATTTACAATCCGGATAGAACACACTGATAAAACGTTTGGCGATAAGGTCATAGACATTTGCCTCCATATCGGTGAGTCCTGTAGGTGGAACACCTGTTGGGATGATGGCATGGTGGTCGGTCACCTTACTATTATCAAATACCTTCTTGCTTTTTGGCAACTTTTTTCCGGTAGCGGCGAGCTGCTGGACAAGCGGAAGGTACTTTTGTTGGCTCATGATCTTTGCCTGGCTTACTCCGTTGAGTATTTGTGGGCATTTCGGATAGATGTCATCTGTCAGAAACTGTGTATCTACACGAGGATAAGTCGTGTATTTCTTCTCGTATAGACTCTGGATGAGTTTCAGCGTAATATCAGCAGAGTAAGCAAATTTCTTGTTGCAATCCACTTGAAGTGAGGTGAGGTCGTAGAGGTGAGGTGGAGCTTCATTTCCCTTTTTCTTGCTCACGTCTGTAACGGTGAAAGGTTTTCCTGCGATGGTGCTGAATGCTTTTTCACCTTCCTCCTTGCTGGTAAACTTGCCGCTGGTAGCCGTAAACTGAGTATCGCGATAGATGGTAGCAAGTACCCAGTATGGTTCGGAAACGAAATTGTCGATTTCCTTCTGTCGGTTTACGATGAGGGCAAGGGTAGGAGTCTGTACTCGACCGATGCTGAGCACCTGTCGATTCTGACCATATTTCAAAGTATAAAGTCGGGTGGCATTCATGCCGAGAATCCAGTCACCAATGGCACGTGAAAGGCCGGCGAGGTAGAGTGATTGATATTCGGTCTGGTCTTTCAGTTCCAGGAAACCCTGCTTGATGGCTTCATCAGTCATGGATGAAATCCACAATCTCTTGACCGGGCATTTGGCTTGTGCCTTTTGCATCACCCATCTTTGGATGAGTTCACCTTCCTGTCCGGCGTCACCACAGTTGATGATACTGTCAGCGGCTTGCATAAGCCTTTCGATTGTATTGAATTGCTTGCGGATTCCTTCGTCGTTAATCAGTTTTATTCCAAAACGCTGGGGAATCATAGGCAATGCGGACAGGCTCCAGCGTTTCCACATTGGAGTATAATCATCCGGTTCTTTCAGCTCACAAAGATGGCCGAAAGTCCAGGTTACTTGGTAACCATTACCTTCCATATAACCGTCGCGCGCAGTTGTTGCTCCAATAATTCGGGCAATATCTTTAGCTACGCTTGGTTTCTCTGCAATACAAACTATCATTCTTTATTATTTCCTTTTCTGTTTGCAAAGGTACAATAAAATAATGAGAAAGCCATCATTTCGGCTTCTTTTTCTCATAGCAGAGAATAAAAAAGCCCTGTAAGGCTTGGGCACAATCTGGAACTTGTGCCTTGCCTTACAGGGCGTATTTTATAAATATCTGCGTAATCTGCGTGAGAAAAAATAATCCCGCGTGAGATTACTCGTACTCCTGCCAGCTCTTAATCTGCAATTGATCCTGGCTCAATGTGCAGAATGCCTCGATGAAGGCTGAAGCTAAGCGGGCATTGGTGAACAGAGGAATGTTGTGGTCGATAGCGCCACGACGGATTCTGTAACCATTGGTGAGC
>ERZ1034781.823-NODE-823-length-14665-cov-8.166324_pt1 | contig 14665 bp, 10 predicted proteins | sample MGYA00520700_ERZ1034781 | MGnify/ENA primary metagenome ERZ1034781 (study PRJEB33766, sample SAMN09781709) | gut metagenome | biome: gut microbiome | host: Homo sapiens | place: Madagascar | study: EMG produced TPA metagenomics assembly of the PRJNA485056 data set...
GAAGATTGTACTCAGCTTGCTTAGTTCAAGCTGTCACAATAAGTTTCCATTGCAAGGCTACTATGTTTCTGGTAGTTCGACTCCGTCTTCGGAAATTAGCCAAAGCCTTGGATACTTGTGGATGCCCACGTATAGCCTTGAGCTAGAAGAGAAAAATACTTTTTTACACATGTGCCATCTCTCCTAATTTGGAGAGACTGGAGTTTTGTGCGGTTTTGGGGACTAATACTGGAGGTTTGCATATTACTTTGGCTGTTCCTAATTTCTTTTTTAGAGAAAACATAAGGGCTGGCGCCATAGCGTGCCCTGGCAGCCGCTAACGCGGAGAACATAAGGACAAAAGAACATAAGAACAGAATACGTTTGTGTTAGCCGCTTACCGCGGGAACATAAGAACATAAGCTACATAAGAAACATAATTTGCGTCCGGTGAAACGTAACCATACGAATGGTTTCAAGCACCAAACGCAAGCACTAATGGGGGCGACGCGTCCCGCGTCGGGATTTTTAAGGAAAAAGTTCACAGACAAGCGTGTAATTAGCGCTGTCTGTGAGCCTTTATTTGGTGTATAAGCCTTTGTTTTAATGCCCGACGCGGGACGCGTCGCCCCCATTAGTGCTTGCGTTTGGTGGTAGCGTTTGGTGCTTGAGTCCGTTCGCATATTTACGTTTTACCGCATAGCAATAATTTATAAGAGGGCAAAGACGAAAAAGTTGCACTTGGGACCTTTACCATACTACAAAAACTTTACTTGCCGAGTATCTTACATCTTACACTAATACGCTGTAACTCATTGACTATCAATGTTTTACATAGTGTAAGATGCTGCCGATGTCACCTACACGCATCCTACACACTCCACATGCTGCCACACGTCACAGGCACGGGAGAAAGATATCACGGCATAGGGGAACAGAAAAGTCTGTTGCTCCGACAGATTCTCCTACGTCCCCGTGGCGTAAAACCCACCGCATACGACAAAACTGGCTGCGAGGCAGCGGGATGGGGTGTGTAAGATGTGTGCAGGGGAGTGTAAGATGCTTTGAAATCATCTTACACTCTTGAAACCTCTGTGTATCAACTTGTTATGTGCAAAAAGTGTAAGATGGCAGTAAAAACACACGCACTCTTTTACAAGAGGAATGACGGGTAGGGAGCAAATATTTGTGTACAAATTGTACACTTTTTTTGTTGGGCGCAATGTCTTGGTGTTACCTTTGCAACACTTTACTTTTGTATTAAAATCAAATTGTATTGACTACCATGAAAAGAATGCTTAACAGAATGCTGCGCTATGCCGATGCCATTGTGAAACGTGGCGTTGACAAACTGATAGACGCTATTGCGCATAACCCGGAACTACAAGCTAAAAACGCTGAGCTTCAAGCCCCAAACGCAACCTCTAATGGGGGCGACGCGTCCCGCGGGAAAATATATAGCTATTATTTAGTAGAGTTCGTATTTCCCTCCTTTCTCTATCCCGACGCGGGACGCGTTGCCCCCATTAGTGTTTGCGCTTTTTTGCAACGCGTTTTTAAGCAACTTAAAAATGCCTCAAAATGGTCTCGCCAAAAGGTATATTTTGAACGCCCTGCCTGTAAGGGCAAAAGCATTACGATACTATGTGCTTTGGAGTTTTATCAGGCAATAATAATATCCATACTTCACCATTCCTATGCGCGCTTTATTTCCCCCCTCTCACCTCGCCAAGCAGGCGCTGCAGGCGTTGCAGCAGTTTGGGGCGCTCCTTGGCAATGTCGGTTTGCTCGTAGGCGCTCTTGCTCAGGTCGTAGAGCTGCGGGGTGGGGCGGTAGCCCGTTTCAATCTTTGGCCCCCAGGTAATCATGGGACCGCCGTCGGATGGCGAAATGTATTTGTAGTGCTGCGTGCGCAACGTCAGACTGCGGTTGCTGGCCATGCTTATGGCATAATCGCGCGGACGGGTGTCGCGGCCCAACCAGGTGGAGATGTGGTTCTGGCTGTCGTGTGCCTCGGCGGGCTGGAGTGCGACATCGGACAGTGAGGCCAATGAGGCCGGCATGTCGATGAGCGAGCCAAGGGCGTCGCTTGTCATGCCTTGGGCTGCCCCCTCGGGCCAATAAACGATGAAGGGTACAGCCGAACCACCCTCGTAGGCACTGTATTTGCCGCTGCGGTAGGGGCCGCTCGGCTTGTGGGTGCCGCAAAGCTCGATGGCGCGGTCCTGATAGCCGTCGTCGAGCACAGGGCCGTTGTCGCTTGTGATGATGATGAGCGTGTTGCGGTCGATGCCGCGCTGGCGCAGTGCATCGGTTATTTGGCGCACCGTCCAGTCAAACTGCATGATGGCCTCGCCGCGCAGCCCCATCACACTTTTGCCTCGGAAACGCTCGTGAGGCATACGTGGCACATGCACGTCGTTGGTGCACAAGTACATAAAGAAAGGGGTGGCGCGGTGTGAATCGATAAAGCCAATGGCGTGGCTCACAATGCTGTCGGCAATGCTCTCGTCGCGCCACAGGGCGCGGCCGCCGCCCTTCATGTAGCCAATGCGCGATATGCCGTTGACGATGCTCATGTCGTGACCGTGGCTGGGCCGCAGTTTGGTGAGCAGTTCGGGATTGTTGCGCCCCGTGGGCTCGCCCTCGAAGTTGTGCTGGTAACTCACGCTGATGGGGGCCGAGGCGTCGTAGTTTGCCACACGGCCGTTTTCGATGTACACGCAGGGCACGCGGTCGGCGGTGGCCGCCATGATGTAGTGGTAGTCAAAGCCGAGGTCGCGTGGTGTGAGGTCGATGGTGCCGTTCCAATCCTGTGCGGCTGTGCGGCGGCCCAGGCCCAAGTGCCATTTGCCTATGGCGGCGGTGGCATAGCCAGCGCGGTGCATGAGGTCGGCCACGGTGGTTTGGCCAGGTTTTATAATCATGCCGGCATTGCCCGCTGCCACATCGGTGCCGGTGCGGCGGAAAGGGTATTCGCCAGTGAGCAGCGCGTAGCGCGAAGGGGTGGACGTGGAGGCGCAGGCGTGCATGTTAGTCATGCGCACCCCGTTGGCGGCCAAACTGTCGACGGTGGGGGTGCTCACCCGTGTGGCGCCATAGCAGGACAGGTCGCCATAGCCAAGGTCGTCGGCCACGAGTACAATGATATTGGGTTTGAGTTGCTGTGCAGCGGCACACAAGGGGAGGGCTGCCAGCAAGCTTGTAAGTGGTTTCAGCATAATTGGACGCAGAAATAAGTATAGCCCAAAAGTACAAATAAATAGGCATAAAGGGTGCATACACGCCCGAAAATTGTACCTTTGCAAAAGTAAGACATTAAAAAACATACAGATATGAGTACGCTCGAAAAGATTTTTGCAGAGAAACTGCTTAATGTAAAGGCTATTAAGTTGCAACCCGAACAGCCCTTCACTTGGGCCAGTGGCTGGAAGTCACCTTTCTATTGCGACAACCGCAAAACTTTGGCATTCCCTGCTTTGCGCAGCTTTGTCAAGTTGGAGTTGAGCCGCATCGTGGCAGAAAAGTATCCTGAGGCCGACGCCATTGCGGGTGTGGCCACGGGTGCCATAGCCCAGGGCGCATTGGTGGCCGATGCGCTTGGTCTGCCGTTTGCTTATGTGCGTTCGAAACCCAAAGACCACGGTATGACAAACCTGATTGAGGGCGACCTGCAGAAGGGCATGAAGGTGGTTGTGATAGAGGACCTCATCTCGACCGGCGGCAGCAGTTTGAAGGCTGTTGAGGCTTTGCGCCAGCATGGTTGCGAGGTGATTGGCATGGTGGCCAGCTACACCTATGGTTTCCCCGTGGCCGAAGAGGCTTTCAAGGCAGCTAACGTGGAACTTACCACGCTCACTAACTACGAGGCAGTGGTTGAGGTGGCTCTCGGCACCGGCTATATCAAGCAGGAGCACGTGGCCATGTTGCACGAGTGGCGCGCCAACCCCAGCGAATGGGGAAAGTAAGGCGCTTGGGGCGCAGAAGCGCGCTGATGTGCTAATATGTAAATGTGCTGATGCTCGTTTAACGCTCTGATATAATAATATAAATGTGCAGATGAAATGCGCTTGTAAACGTCATGCCATCTGCACATTTAATAATTTTACGAATTCACCATGAAACGATTTCTACTCATTATAGCCAGCCTGTTTGTGGGTGGCATATTCCTTGGCGGCTCGAAGACTGTGGCGCAAAATGCCCAGCAGCTCACGCTCGAGGACATCACAGGCGGCAAGTATAACCCGCAATATGTGTATGGCGTAAATCCGATGAAGGACGGCGAAAGCTATACGCAACTTTCAGACGACAGTAAACGCATCATACGCCGTTCCTTCAAAACGGGTAAGGAAATTGAAGTGCTGTTTGACGCCGACCAGGCACGGGGCGATGCCAAACTGAAGGCCATTGACGGCTACATCATGTCGCCCGACGAACGCCGCATATTGCTGCGTACGCAAACTAAACCTATTTACCGCCGCTCATACACTGCCGAATATTACATATATGATGTGCAGAACAAGAAGTATGAGCCCCTGTCGGACGGCGGACCGCAGCAAATGCCCCTTTTCTCGCCCGATGGCAATGTCATAGCCTTTGTGCGCGACAACAACCTGTTCCTCGTAAAGCTGCTCTTTGGCAATGCCGAGAGCCAGGTGACGAAGGACGGCAAATTTAACGAGGTGATAAATGGACTGCCCGACTGGGTGAACGAGGAGGAGTTTACCACAGCCCGTTCGTTCGACTTTTCGAGCGACTCGCAGATGCTTGCCTGGGTGCGCTACGACGAGAGCAAGGTGCCCGTTTACAGCATTCAGGAGTTTAAGGGCGCTTATCCCACGCGTCAGGAGTATGACGAATATCCCGGTGCCTACAACTACAAATACCCGGTGGCTGGTGCCAAAAACAGTGATGTGACGGTGATGACCTTCGACATCAAGAATCGTGTAACCCGCACACTCAAACTCCCGCTCGACTCCGACGGTTATGTGCCTCGCATACACTTTACGAGCGACCCCGCCAAACTGGCGGTGGTCACCCTCAACCGCCATCAAAACCGCATGGACATCTACATGGCCAATCCGCGCAGCACAGAGTGCAAACTGGCTGTGCGCGAGGAAAATGCCAAGTATGTGCCCGAGACCGCTTACGGCAGTCTCAAGTTCTATGGCGACCACTTTGGCTACATCAGCGACCGCTCGGGCTACAAGCACATTTACTGGTACAACCTCAATGGCAAGCTTGAGCGTCAGGTGACCAGGGGCAACTACGACGTGTCGGCCTTTTATGGTTATGATGCGCAGAACGGCCGCTTCTACTATGCGTCGCATCAGGAGAGCCCGTTGCGCACTGCCGTCTATTCGATAGACAAGAGTGGCAAGGAGCGCAAGCTCTCTACCGAGGTCGGTACAAACAATGCCACCTTCAGCACATCGATGAAGTATTTCCTCAACATCTATTCATCGGCCACCCAGCCCCCCGTAACCACCCTGCGCGATGCTGCCAACGGCAAGGTTATATCGACTATGGTTGACAACAAGGCGCTGAAGGATAATGTGACACCGCTGCTGGGGCAGAAGGAGTTCTTCACCTTCAAAACCTCGGAAGGTGTGGAGCTGAACGGCTGGATGATAAAGCCCCGCAACTTTGATGCCTCAAAGAAGTACCCCGTCATCATGTACCAGTACTCGGGTCCCGGCTCGCAGGAGGTGACCGACTCATGGAACATGGGTTTCTACCCCGGCGGACAGTGGGAGAGCTACATGGCCAACCAGGGCTTTGTGTTTGTGTGTGTAGACGGACGCGGCACAGGCTCGCGTGGTGCCGACTTTGAAAAGTGCACCTACCTCAACCTTGGCGACAAGGAGTCGAAAGACCAAGTGGAGGCCGCACTTTACCTTGGCTCGCTGCCTTATGTTGACAAGGACCGCATAGCCATCTGGGGCTGGAGCTTTGGTGGCTTCAACACGCTGATGTCGATGAGCGAAGGCCGCAAGGTGTTCCGTGCCGGTGTGGCTGTGGCCGCTCCAAGCAACTGGAAATACTACGACACGGTGTACACCGAACGTTACATGCGTACCCCGAAGGAGAACCCAACGGGCTATGCTGTCAACCCCATAGAGCGTGCGGCTAACTTGAGCGGCGACTTGTTGCTCATTCATGGCACGGCCGACGACAATGTGCACTTCCGCAATTTTACCGAGGTGAGCGAAGCCTATGTGCAGCAGGGCAAGATGTTCCGTCAGCAAATATACACCAACCGCAACCACAGCATATTTGGCGGCAACACCCGCCTGCATCTGTTCAAAACCATCAGCGATTACTTTGTTGAGAAACTGAAGTAAGTAATTGGTGCATACAACGGCAAAAGCCCCAATCATTAGCCAAAGTTTAACACCTGACGCTAATGATTGGGGCTTTTCTGTGTTTTTTTCGTATTTTTGCAGCGTTATGGATAATCCGAGCACACCACACATACTCATTATATACACGGGCGGCACCATCGGCATGATTGAAAATCCCGAAACTGGTGCGTTGGAGAACTTCGACTTTGAACAGTTCAAGCTCCATGTGCCCGAACTCCGGCAGTTCAATTACCACATCGATGCCCTGGCCTTTGACCCGCCGATTGACTCGAGCGATATGGAGCCGCGCTATTGGATAAAGATGGCGCACATCATAGCCGACCATTACAACCATTATGACGGTTTTGTGCTGCTGCATGGCACCGACACCATGGCCTACACCGCGTCGGCCTTGAGCTACATGCTCGAAAATCTGGGCAAGCCCGTCATCATTACCGGTTCGCAGTTGCCGATAGGGCAGTTGCGCACCGATGGCAAGGAAAATTTGCTGACGAGCATCGAGATAGCTGCGGCACGCGACCAAATGGGGCACCCCGTGGTGCCTGAGGTGTGCATATTTTTCGAGAGCCGCCTGATGCGTGGCAACCGCACTACCAAAATAAACTCTGAGGGCTTCAATGCCTTCCGTTCGTTCAACTTGCCGTCGCTGGCTCATGCTGGCATTCACATCAAGTACGAAACGCACCTTATTCGTCGTCCGCGTCCCGATGCGCCCTTTCGTCCGCACTATTTGCTCGACAATAATGTGATGATTCTCACACTCTTCCCCGGCATTCGCAAGGAGGTGATAGACACCATGCTCAGCGTGAGCGGGCTGCGTGCAGTGGTGATGAAAACCTTTGGAGCAGGCAATGCACCGCAGAAACCGTGGTTCGTCGAGAGCATTCGCAAACTTGTCAACCGCGGCGTCATAGTGGTCAACATCACGCAGTGCTTCAAGGGCACGGTAGAGATGCACCGCTACGAAACGGGGTTGCAACTGTTGCAGGCCGGGGTGATAAACGGCTACGACTCTACTGTTGAGGGCATGATAACCAAGCTCATGTTCTTGCTCGGACATGGTTATTCGCACAACGAGATTGTCAGACTGATGAATACCAATATTGCTGGCGAAATAACGGTGTGATGCCCGCGGCGCTTGCTGATGTTTGTGGAACTCGCAGATGTGCAGATGTGCAGATGCTTGTGGAACCCGCAGATGCTTGTGGAACTCGCTGGTGTGCAAATAATGCGCGTCATATTGTCCCAACACATAACAACGATGAAATACCTTTACATACTTATAACCGCGTTGCTGCTTGCAGCGTGCACCGTTCCCGCCACCCACAGCGGCGAGGGTCAACCTGTCAGCCTCAGTCATGCCACATTGCTCGGCATGGCCGAGGCTGACAGCTTTGTGGTAGCTACTGTCAAAAATCCGTGGGATACCACCCGCACACTGGCCACTTACGTTATGGTGCCCGACTCGTTGCCCATGCCCCACCACTTGCCGCAGGGCACTGTGGTGCGCACACCGCTGCGCCGTGCCGTGGTCACTTCGGCCGTACATCTGGCGTTGCTGGCCGACCTCGACGCATTGGGCGGCGTGGGCGGTGTGACCGATGCCGGCTACATAGTGAGCCAGCGCATAAGGGAGTATTTGCAGCGCCACCCCAATGTGGCCGACATGGGGCAGAGCATGCAGCCCAATGTGGAGCGTATGCGCATGGACAAGGTAGACGCCGTGCTGGTGTCGCCATTCGAAAATGCCGGACATGGCGCGCTCGACAATGCCGGCATACCCCTCATAGAGTGTGCCGACTACATGGAAACGTCGCCCCTGGCCCGTGCCGAGTGGATGCGCTTTTATGGCCGGTTGTTTGGGGTGGGGCAGCGTGCCGACTCATTGTTTGCCGTAGTGGAACAGGCTTACCTCGCTTGTAAAAAACGTGTGGCCCGAGGGGGCAGTGGCTCTCGTCCCACGGTGATGAGCGACCTCATGCAGCGCGGCACATGGTACCAACCAAGCGGACGCAGCACCATGGGACAGTTTATAGCCGATGCCGGAGGCCGCAACCTGTGGGCTGACCGCACAGAGAATGGCAGCGTGTCGCTCAGTTTTGAAAGCGTGTTCCAACGTGCAGCCAAGGCCGATGTGTGGCTCGTAAAGTACGGACAGCAAACCGACCTCAGCTATGCACAGATGCAGCGCGATATGCCGCAAGCCGCACAGTTTGCCCCATGGCAAAAGCATCGCGTCTATGCCTGCAACACCTTCAGCGTGCCTTTTTATGAAGAAGTACCCTTCCACCCCGAGCGCCTGTTGCAGAACCTTGCCGACATATTCGGCGGCCGTACCCCGCAGGGCAGTGATGTTTATTACACCCCTGTAAAGCAATAGCCCATGAGAGTCTCCATATCCTTGCTTCTCATATTATCCCTCCTCGCCCTGTTCACCGGCAGTGTGAGTTTGACGCCCGTGCAGGTGTGGCAGTCGCTTTGTGGCGGAGGCGATGAGGCAGTGCGCTACATCGTGTTCGAATCGCGTATGCCGCAAATGCTTACCGCCATATTGGCAGGTGCCGCCCTGGCGGTGAGCGGACTTGTGATGCAAACCCTCTTTGCCAATCCGCTGGCCGACCCCTCGCTGCTTGGTGTCAACAGCGGCGCCTCGCTTGGTGCCGCCATAGCCCTGCTTGCGTGTGGTGGCAGTGTAGTGGTGGGCGGTGCCGCCCTGTCGGGGGTGGTGCTCACCATTGCCGCCTCGTTTGTAGGTGCATGTGCCGTCATATTGCTGCTCAGCGTGTGCAGCCACTATTTGCGTGGCACATTGGCGTTGCTTGTGGCCGGTGTCATGCTCAGTTTTGGCATATCGGCCGTCATTTCGTTGCTCAACTTTTATGCCACGGCCGACGGCGTGCGCTCCTATGTGGTGTGGGGCATGGGCGACTTTTCGGGCCTCACCATGCAGCGCATACCCCTGCTTGCCGTGTTGGTGGCAGTGCCCTCGCTCATGCTGCTGGCTGCTGCCCGTCCGCTCAATGCCTTGCTGCTTGGGGCCGATTATGCCACCAACCTTGGCATACGCGTCAAGCGTGTGCGCACCATTCTGCTTCTGCTCACCGGACTGCTCACTGCGGCAGTCACCGCCCTGTGCGGCCCCATCTCGTTCATAGGCTTGGCCGTGCCGCATATTGTACGCTTGCTCATGCACACTGCCGACCACCGCCGCTTGTTGCCCGCCACCTTGGTTATGGGTGCCAACGTGGCATTGCTCTCATTGTTGCTCACCCATTTGCCCGGCGAGCGCGGCACACTCCCCTTGTCGGCCATCACCCCGTTCATAGGCGTGCCGGTGGTGGTGTACATTTTGTTGCGCAGGCGCAGTGGGTGAGTGTTGATAGCTCTTGATAGTCATGCAAGCGGACTCAAGCGCCAAACGCTGCCACTAATGGGGGCGACGCGTCCCGCGTTCGGGAAAGATGCAGCTATTATTTAGTAGAGTTTGTATTCTTTTCTTTCATTATCCCGACGCGAGACGCGTCGCCCCCATTAGAGCTTGCGTTTTGTGGTAACGTTTGGTGGTGGAGGGTGCTAGTTGTTGCTTGAAGAAACGCAAGCACTAATGGGGGCGACGCGTCTCGCGTCGGTTTTTTCAGCAGCCTCGTTCCGCGGGGAAATGCAATGTTCATACACTAAATAAAGGCTCGCAGACAGTACTAATTACACTTTCTGTCTGTGAGCCTTTGCCTTAATTCCGACGCGGGACGCGTCGCCCCCATTAGAGGTAGCGTTTGGTGCTTGAGTTCGTTAACATGTTAACCAATAATTCTGTCAACGGGTTATTGCAGCCCCTTCGTCAAGAAATGTCGCAAGTGAAGGTGGGTAATGCCGTTATAATCGTTCTTAGTGAGTAAGGGCGTCATCGAAATGACGTATTTGGGATAGTTGTCTTTGATGGCTCGCAGGTTGCCAAACTCCCGTTCGCGTGTGGCCTCGTCGGCAATAATGTACGATGCCTGTATATAGGCGCGTTGCCCGTCGGCTTTGGTACACACAAAATCGATTTCGGCAGCTTGTAATTGTCCCACACAAACCTTGTAACCCAAACGTACGAGGTGCTGGTAGATAACGTTTTCAATCACCTTTTCAATGTCTCCCTCCCGTGTGCCTCCTGCAATGGCATTGCGTATGCCGTTATCTTCAAAGTAAAACTTGTCGTTCGTTTCAAACAGCCGTTTGCCGTGAATGTCGTAGCGGTTAACCTTGTGTAAGATGTAGGCTTCGCAGAGATATGACAGATAGTTAATGATGACCGACGAGGTGATGCTCTCGCCTTGCGACTTCATGAATTTAGCTATGCTATTGGCCGAAATGAGTTTGCCTGTGTTGTCGGCCAAGAAGCGTACCAAATTTTCAAGGAATGGTATGTTCCTGATATTATTGCGCATGATGACGTCTTTCAACAAAACCGTGTGGTAAATGTCCATTTGATACTCACGGGCGTCGTTCTCGTTGAGCCCTATGCGCAGCAGGCCAGGCAAACCGCCATATTGTATGTATAGCGCCAGTGACTCGTCGTTGTCGGCGAGCTTGTGAAATGTCAGAAATTCAGTATAGCTTAGCGACTGTATATAAATTTCCTTGTAGCGTCCTCCTATCAGTGTGCTCAGTTCGTTGCTCAGCATGCGTGCGTTGCTACCTGTAATGATGATGTCCGTGTCGGGCTCAGTGCGATAGCTGCGCACCGTGCGCTCGAACTCATCAATGTCTTGAACTTCGTCAATTAAAATGTAGTTATGTTTGCCTTCAACCCATTGGGCTTCGATGTACTGGTTGAGGTCTTGATAGTTTTTGATGGTATCGAATGCACGTTTCTCTTTGTCAATGAATATTACGTTATTGCTTGAATTCGATATCTTGGCGTCGCGAACCATTCTCAGCATATAGCTCTTGCCCACACGCCGTTGCCCTACTAAAACGATAATCAGCCCTTTGCCAAGGTGCTTTTCTATCTGGTTGATGTAAAGTGCTCTCTCGATGCTTTCCATGCTTTTATCTTTTATACTTACAATTATCGGCAAAAGTAGTGATTTTATCTTTTATAATGAACAAAACTCTCAGATTTAGTGATTTTGTTCATTATAGAAGATAAAATCTGAGGCTTTGCCTGCATAGCAGTTTGTGGCGAATAAAACAGTAATAGGCGCGGCATAAAGCGTAATTTGCTGAAAATGTGTAATTTTGCACACCTCATTTAGATGAAATAGTATATTATGCAAGGATTTATTGAAACCGAAGAAATAAAGGCCGAAACCGCCATATTGGTAGGTTTGATAACCAAAAACCAAAATGAGCGCAAGACCAACGAATATCTTGACGAACTGCAGTTTCTGGCCGAAACGGCAGGGGCTGTCACCGTCAAGCGCTTTACGCAAAAGCTTGACGGCCCCTCGTCGGTAACCTATGTGGGTAAGGGTAAACTCGAGGAGATACGCGCCTACATCGAAGCCGAGGAGGACGCCGAACACGAAATAGGTATGGTGATTTTCGACGATGAACTCTCTGCCAAACAGTTGCGCAACATTGAGCGCGCCTTGGGTGTGAAAATTCTCGACCGCACCAACCTCATTCTCGACATCTTTGCCATGCGTGCCCAAACGGCCAATGCCAAAACACAGGTGGAGCTGGCACAGTATCGCTACATGCTGCCCCGTCTGCAACGACTCTGGACCCACCTCGAGCGTCAGGGCGGTGGCTCAGGTTCGGGTGGCGGCAAGGGTTCGGTAGGCTTGCGCGGACCGGGTGAAACGCAGCTCGAAATGGACCGCCGTATCATTCTCAACCGCATGGCGCTGCTCAAACAGCGTTTGGCCGACATCGACCGCCAAAAGAGCACACAGCGCAAAAACCGCGGCCGCCTCATACGTGTGGCACTGGTTGGCTACACCAATGTGGGCAAATCAACACTTATCAATCTGCTGGCAAAGACCGACGTGTTTGCCGAGAACAAATTGTTTGCTACGCTCGACACCACTGTGCGCAAGGTCATTATCGATAACCTGCCATTCCTGCTGGCCGACACCGTAGGGTTTATTCGCAAATTGCCAACCGACCTGGTAGAGTCGTTCAAGAGCACCCTCGACGAGGTGCGCGAGGCCGACCTGCTGGTGCACGTGGTTGATGTGTCGCACCCCGACTTTATGGAGCAAATTGAGGTGGTGAACAACACCCTGCGCGATTTGGGGTGTGCCGAAAAGCCGCAGTTGCTCGTGTTCAACAAAATGGACGCCTACACCTGGACCGAAAAGGACCCCGACGACCTGACACCCGCCACCCGCGAGAATGTGTCGCTCGACGAACTCAAACACACGTGGATGGCCAAAATGGGCGACGACTGCATCTTTATATCAGCCCGCGAACGACAAAATATTGACGAACTCAAAGAGCTGTTCTATGCACGCGTCAAGCAGTTGCATGTGCAGAAATACCCTTACAACGACTTCTTGTTCGAGCACTACGAGCAGCAGTAAGCTGTTGCGATGGGGCATTATTACGGTTACGGGAGGGCGTTTTCCCGGTTGCGGGAGGGCGGCGTGCCGATTTCTCCGACAAAAATTCCGTCCTCCCGCTACCGTAAAAACGCCCTCCCGCCACGTGTGGCAACACCCCTTGCCAGCGGCAATGCGCATGGGCAATGGCGGCAAATGCGCGTCCGCCACGTGGCAGAACTTTGAAATGCAAAATACTTAACAACCAATCATTTAGTGAAACCTTTAGTAAAGCGGCAGTATATTCTGCCCTTCGTGCTCATCACCTCCCTTTTCTTTTTGTGGGGGGCGGCACACTCCATTCTCGATGTGCTCAACAAGCACTTCCAGACCGTCATACCCGGCATGAACCATGCCCATTCGTCGATGGTGCAAGTCATGTTCTACCTGGGCTATTTTGTAATGGCCATACCCGCGGGCATTTTGATTGACCGCCGCGGCTACCGCACGGGCGTGGTTGCGGGTTTGCTGCTCTACGGCTTTGGCGCCCTGTTGTTTTGGCCCGGCGCACAGGTCATGTCGTTCAACTTCTTCCTTGTTTCGCTCTTCATCATAGCTTGCGGACTGGTGTTTCTTGAAACGGCAGCTAACCCCTACGTCACCGAACTTGGCGACCGCGAGACGGCACCCTCGCGCCTTAATCTGGCCCAGTCGTTCAACGGTCTTGGCTGCGTGTGCGGCCCTCTGTTTGGTGGACTCCTGTTGTTTTCCGACGGTGGCGGCAACGAGCGCATAGCCCTGCCCTATGTGGCGATGGCGGTGGTGGCCCTGCTCGTGGCTGTTGTGTTCACACGTGTAAAACTGCCCGAAATTGTTCATGCCGACACCGATGCCCCCAGTGCCCCCAGTGCGGCACAAGGCCATGTGCTGACCCGTTTGTTCAAGAACCAAGCCTTCATGTTCGGCCTCTTTGCCCTGTTCAGCTACGAGGTGTCGGAGATATCCATCAACAGCTTCTTTATCAACTATGTGGCCGATGGCGGCTGGATGACCCCGCGCGATGCCAGCATCGCCCTGTCGTTTGGCGGGCTTGGCCTGTTTATGCTCGGCCGTGTGGTGGGCAGCATCGTCATGCAGCATGTGGGCAGCGAGCGTGTGTTGCGCTTGTGCGCCATAGGCACCTTTGCCACCACCTTTGCCGTAGTGCTCAACCTTGGCGTGCTGTCCATGGCAGCCCTTGTGTTGGTGTATGTGTTCGAGAGCATCATGTTCCCCACTATCTTTGCCCTGTCGCTGCGCGGGCTCGGTCCGCTCACCAAGCGTGCCTCGTCGTTGCTCATGATGACCCCCGTGGGTGGTGCCGTAGGCCCTCTGCTCATGGGGTTGGTGGCCGATGCGTCCACCATGTCGGTGGCTTTCATCGTGCCGTTGGTGGGTTTTGCCAATGTGGCCGCCTTTGCCTTTGCCCGCAGCAAGCAAACGTGCTGAAAACGGCCTCCCCAATGCCGTGCAGACGGGGAAAATAGGGCAAAATAGCAATTTGTGCGTAAAAAATGGCCGAATAATTTGGCCCGTATTACAAAAGTGCGTATCTTTGCACTCGCTAAACCGCCACAAGGCAGTGAGGCAATGATACGCAATGCGGAAATAGCTCAGTTGGTAGAGCACAACCTTGCCAAGGTTGGGGTCGCGAGTTCGAGTCTCGTTTTCCGCTCTCAAAATCGAAGCGCAGTCGTTCCATTCGTAAGGAAAGACTATTTCGAGCGAAACAAACTTTTATACATTCAAATTACAAACTGGAGAGGTGGCGGAATTGGTAGACGCGCTACTTTGAGGGGGTAGTGACAATTG
>ERZ1034781.834-NODE-834-length-14501-cov-10.688564_pt1 | contig 14501 bp, 13 predicted proteins | sample MGYA00520700_ERZ1034781 | MGnify/ENA primary metagenome ERZ1034781 (study PRJEB33766, sample SAMN09781709) | gut metagenome | biome: gut microbiome | host: Homo sapiens | place: Madagascar | study: EMG produced TPA metagenomics assembly of the PRJNA485056 data...
GAGATGATGGGCGTCGGCACCCCGCAGCGTTGCGGTGCCGTCGGCGATCTCGGTGGTAAAATAACGGTGCGGCATTTTTTTGATCCTTTTCAACTGAAGCTCCCCCTTCGGGGGAGCTGGCGAGCGTCAGCGAGACTGAGAGGGCGCTCTGACCTTACTTGCATTTTTTGCAGACAATGCACTCCCAGCCGCGCTTTTCCTTAACTTCCTGTACAGCAAGCCCGGCTTTTTCCAGCCCGGCGATGACCTCATCCTTCCGGCTGTCGATGATGCCGCTGGCGATGAAGACGGCATCCTCGGCCATCAGGCCGGGCACGGCGGGGGCCAGCGACAGGATGGCGTTGGCAACGATGTTGGCGGTGATGATGTCGTAGGTGCCGCTGGCCTTGTCGGACAGATCGCCCACAAGGACGGTCAGTTTGTCGGCTGTGCCGTTCAGGGCGGCGTTCTCCCCAGCGGTGCGGACGGCCACGGGGTCGATGTCCACGCCCTCGGCGGAGGCAGCGCCCAGCTTGAGCGCTGCGATGGCAAGGATGCCGGAGCCGGTGCCGATGTCCAGCACCCGTTCGCCGCCCTTGACCCGCTCGTCCAGCGCCTCCAAGCAGAGGCTGGTGGTCTCGTGGCCGCCGGTGCCAAAGGCGAGGCCGGGGTCGAGGATGAGCTTGACGCGGTCGGTGTCGTACTCCTGCCAAGAGGGCACCACGGCAAGGCGCCGGCCGATCTCCATCGGGTGATAATACTTGCGCCAGCCGTTCTGCCAGTCCTCCTGTTCCACGCCTTCGGTCTCGACGGTGTAGGCGATGCCCGCCGCCTCCATCCGGGCCGCGATGAGGGCCAGCGTCTCCACGGGGGAAGCGCCCGGCTCCAGATACAGGTGGATGATGACCTGATCGCGGGGCTTGTCCAGCAGTTCCTGCTCGATGAGGTCCACATGCGCGATCTCGGCCACCTGCTGTTCGATGTCGCTGTAGTCTTCGATATAGATGCCGCCTTCGGCGATCATGGTGGCAACGGCTTCGGCGTTGTCGGCGTCGGCCTTGGCCACGGTCAGGCGGATATCAGTCCATTCCATTGATAAAACCTCCTTCGGGATGTTGTACACGGTTCGGGAATACCTATATAGTAACATAGACGCCGCCACGGCGCAAGAAGTGCGCGGCAGAGGCGGCAGAACATAGAAAATTCACAAACGAGAAAATTCTTTTCAGAGTAAAACTTGTATCCCATCAAAAACCCCAAAAACTTTTGACTAAAAAATGCAAAATCAAGGATTTTTGTATCAATTATGGAGAAAAGAGCGGAAACCCCCTTTCCTTTTTTCTTAACATGTGTTAAGATATTGTTACGCAAATATGGACAGCCTGCAACCAGAGGCCTCCATAACAACAACATTCTTTAAGGAGGAATGTGTCTTATGATGAAGTATCTCCAGAAACTGGGCAAGGCACTGATGCTTCCCGTCGCGGTCCTGCCGATCTGCGGCATCCTGATGGGTCTTGGCTATGCCTTTGCTCCGGGCGTCATGGGTGTGCCCGGTGCAGCAACTTCCGGCGCAGCTTATACCGTTGGCTTCCTGCTGGTCAAGGCAGGCGGCGCTCTGATCGACAACATGGCATGGCTGTTTGCAATTGGTGCAGCAGTCGGTCTGGCGGATGACCACGACGGTACCGCTGGTCTGGCTGGCCTCGTCAGCTTCCTGATGATGCAGCAGCTGCTGAGCCCCGCCGTCGTCGGTGCAGTCCGCACCCTCGAAGAGGGCACCGCTACCTACATCGCTTTCCAGAAGGTCGCTGGCAACTCGTTCATCGGCATTCTGGCCGCTGTGGTGGGCGCGACCTGCTACAACAAGTTCAAGAACACCCAGATGCCTGACTGGCTGGCATTCTTCTCCGGCAAGCGCTTCGTCGCAATTGCCACCGGCCTGATCTCCATCGTGGTCTCCGTTGTCCTGCTGTTCGTCTGGCCTCTGATCTTCGGTGCACTGGTTGCTCTGGGCGAGGCTATCGCAAGCATGGACGGCATCGGCGCTGGTATCTATGCGTTCCTGAACCGTCTGCTGATCCCCACCGGCCTGCATCACGCTCTGAACAACGTGTTCTGGTTCGACACCATCGGTCTGGGCGACCTGTCCCACTTCTGGGCTGGCGAGACCTCTGCGGATGTGGGCTGGAGCCTCGGCATGTACATGTCCGGCTTCTTCCCCTGCATGATGTTCGGTATCGCCGGTGCTGCGCTGGCCATGATCCGCACCGCTAAGAACAAGAAGGCTGCCATCGGTCTGGTCCTGTCCGCTGCCATCTGCGCTTTCGTCTGCGGCGTCACCGAGCCGTTCGAGTTCGGCTTCATGTTCCTGTGCTTCCCGCTGTACGTTGTGTACTCCGCTCTGTACGGCATCTTCACCATCATCACCTACTACTCCGGCTTCCGTGCTGGCTTCTGCTTCTCTGCCGGTGCCACCGACCTCGTGTTCTCCGCTTCCCTGCCCGCAGCTGCTAAGACTTGGATGATCATCCCTCTGGGCATCGCTGCTTTCGTCGTGTTCTACGCTGTGTTCTACTTCGCCATCACCAAGTTCGACCTGAAGACCCCCGGCCGTGAGGACGAGGACGCCGAAGAGGCCGAGAAGAAGGTGACGCTGGCCAACAACAACTACACCGAAGTTGCTTCTGGTGTGCTGAAGGCCATCGGCGGCAAGGCAAACGTCTCCAGCGTGGATTACTGCGCTACCCGTCTGCGCTTCACCATCAAGGACTACACGCAGGTCGATGAAAAGGCTGTCAAGGCTGCTGGCGCTGCTGGCGTCATCCGCCCCGACAAGAACACCTGTCAGGTCATCATCGGCACCAAGGTCCAGTTCGTGTACGACGAGCTGAAGAAGATGCTGTAAGTGCATTTCTGAATTGCAACCTGCGGAAGTCTGGTTGATTCCGCATCTGTTCCCATGGGCCGCTGAGGGCGGGCGTTTACGCCCATCCCCGGCGGCCCTCTTTTTTGTTCACACAAAAGCGTTTTCTGGAAACCGAAAGCGTGTTATACTAGGGCCAATGAAAAAAATCAGGAGGTTCCCATTATGAAGATCATTCGTGCAAAGGATTATAAGGATATGTCCCGCAAGGCTGCCAACATCATCTCCGCGCAGGTCATTATGAAGCCGAACTGCGTGCTGGGTCTGGCGACCGGCGGCACCCCGGTGGGCGCGTATGCACAGCTGGTGGAGTGGTACAACAAGGGCGACATCGACTTCTCCGAAGTCACCACCGTCAACCTCGACGAGTACCGCGGGCTGCCCAAGGAGCACCCGGAAAGCTACTGGAGCTTCATGCACAAGAACCTGTTCGACCATGTGAACATCCGCCCCGAAGCAATCCACCTGCCCGACGGCACCAACCCCGACGCGGCAGACGCCTGCGCCAAGTACAACGAGATCATCCACAGCGTCGGCGGCATCGACCTGCAGCTGCTGGGCCTTGGCCCCAACGGCCACATCGGCTTCAACGAGCCGGGCGAAGCCTTTGAGCTGGAGACCCACTGCGTTGACCTGACCCCCGCCACCATCGAGGCCAACAAGCGCTTCTTTGACGGCAACGAGGACCTTGTGCCCAAACAGGCTTACACCATGGGCATCAAGACCATCATGCAGGCCCGCAAGGTGCTGGTGGTGGCCAACGGTCTGGCCAAGGCCAAGGCCGTCAAGGCCGTTGTGTCCGGCCCCGTCACCCCGGAGTGTCCGGGTTCCATCCTCCAGATGCACCCCGACTGCATTCTGGTCGCCGATGAAGAGGCACTGAGCCTGTTGTAATGAAACTCCTTCCGGCGCTGTCGCGCCACCTCCCTCCCGGAGGGAGGCTTCACAGCTGCCCGCTGCGTCAAGGCTCCCTCACCGAGGGAGCTGGCACGGCAAAGCCGTGACTGAGGGAGTTGTTTCTTAGAGGAACGAGCATATGATCATCAAGAACGCAAAAATCTATACCCCCCGCCACACCTTTGAGGAGGGGAACCTCTTCATCCGCGATGGCCGCATCGTGCCGTTCGCCCAGCCCGAAGAGGGCGAGGAGGTCGTGGACGCGGCCGGGGCCTATGCCCTGCCGGGTCTGGTAGATATCCACTTCCACGGGGCTATGGGCAAGGACTTCTGCGACGACAGCGAAGAAGCCATCCAGACCCTCGCTGACTTCGAGGCCAGCAAAGGCGTGCTGGCCATCTGCCCCGCGACCATGACCTTCTCGGAAGAGATCCTGAACAACGTCATGGATGCCGCCGCCGCCCACAAAAACGGCAAGGGCGCAGACCTTGTGGGCATCAACATGGAAGGCCCCTTCATCAGCCCGAAGAAGGTGGGCGCCCAGAACCCGGAGTACCTCCACCCCGCCGATGTGGGGATGTTCCGCCGCTTGCAGGAGCGGTCGGGCGGCCTGATCAAGCTGGTGGATGTTGCCCCGGAGGAGCCGGGCGCGCTGGACTTCATCAAGGAGTGCCACGAGGAAGTGCGCATCTCCATCGCCCACACCTGCACCAGCTACGATACCGCCCTCGCGGCCTTTGACGCCGGTGCCACCCACATGACCCACCTGTACAACGCCATGCCCGGCATCACCCACCGGGAGCCCGGCCCCATCATTGCGGCGCTGGAGCGGGGCGCGGAAGTGGAGCTTATCACCGATCACGTCCACATCCACCCGGCCATGGTCCGCTTCACCTTCAACACCTTCGGCGATGATCACGTGATCCTGATCGCCGACAGCATGATGGCCTGCGGTCTGCCCGACGGCCAGTACAGCTTGGGCGGACAGGCGGTCACCGTCTGCGGCCCCCGTGCCACCCTGACCGAACAGCCCGGCACCATCGCCGGAAGCGCCACCTGCCTGTACGACTGCATGAAGCGCGCCGTGCTGGAAATGGGTGTCCCGCTGGAAAGCGCTGTCCGCGCCGCCAGCGAAAACCCCGCCAAGAGCATTGGCATCGACAACGACTATGGCAGCCTGAGCGCCGGACGGTACGGCAACGTGATTCTGGCCGACGAAGCGCTCAACATCAAGGCTGTCATCCAGAAAGGAACCCGCATCCTATGAACCCCGTGACCCTGACATGGCGGCTGCTGACCGCTGACGAACTGACCCGCGTGTACCTCGACGAGATGTGCCGGGATTTCCCCCAGAGCGAGCGGAAGCCGCTGAGCATGATCCTGACCAGCGAAGCCGCCGGCACTGCCCACACATGGGGCGTTTTTGACGGCGAGGCGCTGGCGGCGTATCTGCTGATGGTGCGGCCCGTGGGCTGTGCCATGAGTCAGTTGGACTATTTCGCCGTTCTGCCCCAATACCGGGCGGCAGGGCTCGGCGCGGCCCTGCTGGCCGAGCTGCCCAGCCACGAAAACGGCGCGTCCGCCATCCTCATTGAGGCTGAGTGCCCCGAAAAGGCCGAGGACGAAGCCATGGCCGTTCGCCGCTTGGGCTTCTACGCCCGCTGCGGCGCACAGGACGTCGGCTGGACCGAACACCTCTTCGACGCATGGTTCCGGGTGCTGGTGCTGCCCTGCGGCTCCCGCACTCCGGACGCCGAAACCACCGTGCAGGGCCTCGTGGACTGCTACCGCCGCACCATGGGAGAACCCCAGTGGAGAAAGTACGTCACCTTCTACCGCCCCGATGGGTCTACGGCGCAGTTCTGACCCCGGAATCCTAAATCCCCCGCCGCCCGCCTGTACGCTGTGTACGGACGGGCGGTTTTTACTGAAAAAAAGAGGCTTGACAGACAGGGACAATATGGTATCCTTGGCGTAGAGCAAGAAAGAATTGGAAGTTCATCATCCGGGCAAGGAGGATTTGATATGAGCATGGTATTTTCCCGTCGTGTATTTCTGAAGAGTGCTGCGGCCGCGGCGCTGGCTGTTTCGGCGGCGGGGCTGACGGCTTGTGGCAGTGGAGATCTGGTTGCAAATGCAAAGGGGTTGAATGATACTGCCGAACTGAGAGAGATCAAAATGACGGTTCGTTCGCTGTCCTATGGGTATGCTTCGGACGGTACGTTCTATTTGGTTCCGGAAGTGCTTATCAATAATGGCAGCGCTGCGGGCATTCCCATCGACCCGGCCAATGGCAGCTTTAAGCTGCGGGTGAATGGCTCGAAGGATCTGACGATCGATTCGGAGACGATGGCGTTCTTGAAGAAAAACAAGAGCTGGAATGCGATGGAAAAGCGCACGCTGAATCGCGGCCAGTATGAGAAGGGTCATCTGTGCGGAACGGGCAAGGATATCTCGTTTGATTATGTGCAGATCTTGTTCTTCCCGAATCCGCAGGACCAGAAAACTTATCTGAGCTGCAAGGTCTATAAGAAAGAAGCCAATACCATTATTATCACCCAGTAAAAACAGAAAATTTCGGCGCCGGAGTTGTGCGGTTTGCACAGCTCCGGCGTTTTTTCTTTGCCGACTTGCACAAAGATTTTACTTCGATTTTGCTCCATCATGGTCGCAGCCGGAATGGCGGGGCGCTATAATCAAGGCGTTCCAAGGGAAAACACAAAAAAGGAAAATCGAGACCGGGCAAAAGCCCCGGCGTTATTTTGGAGGAAAACATCATGAAAAAGATCACGCGTCGTTCGTTCCTTGCCGTTTGTGGTGCAGCCGCTGCTGCCGCTGCCCTGACCGCCTGCGGCGGTTCCGCTTCTTCCGCCGCTGCCTCTTCCGTGGCATCCACCGCTTCTTCTGCGGCTGCTTCCACGGCTTCCGGCAGCCTGTCCGGCAATGTGGCCACTGGCGGTTCCACTTCCATGAAGAACGTCATCGCGGCCCTGACCGAAGGCTTTGCGGAGGTGGAGCCGGGCGTCACCGTCAGCTATGACCCCACCGGTTCCGGTGCCGGCATCACCGGTGCCACCGATAAGACGCTGGACATCGGCCTGTCCTCCCGCGCCCTGAAGGACGAGGAGAAGAACGATGTGGACGGCACCGTCATCGCACTGGACGGCATCGCCATCATTGTGAACAAGGCCAGCAAGGTCGAGGACCTGACCGTGGATCAGCTCAAGCAGATGTTCACCGGCGAGATCACCAACTGGGCTGACGTGGGCGGCGACGACGGCGAGATCGTTCTGATCGGCCGCGAGGCTGGTTCCGGCACCCGCGACGGCTTCGAGAGCATCGTGGACGTGAAGGATTCCTGCAAGTATGCGCAGGAGCTGACTGCTACCGGCGCTGTCATCAGCGCGGTGGAGGCCAACCCCCTCGCCATCGGCTACGCTTCCCTCTCCGCTGTGGGCGACACCGTGAAGATGGTCACGGTCGGCGGCGTGGAGTGCAGCGAGGAGACCGTCAAGGACGGCAGCTATGAGGTCCAGCGCCCCTTCGTCTTCGTCACCAACAAGTCCGTCACCCTGTCCGAACAGGCACAGGCCTTCTTCGACTTTGCCACCAGCACCGACGCCGCCGACCTCATCCGTACCGCCGGTGCTGTCCCTGTGAATGAGTGATGACCTGAATCTATGAAACAGAACAAATCGTTTCTGAAAAAGATCGAGCTGCCCCGCACCCCCGCCGAATGGCTGGAGGCCGTGATGAACTTCCTGTTCTTCCTGTGCGGAATGCTGGCGGTGGGCTGCGTGCTCCTCATTTCGGTGTACATGATCGCGTCGGGCGTGCCCGCCATCCGCAAGATCGGCCTGTTCCGCTTCCTGTTCTGCACCGAGTGGGCCTCCACCGCCGCCGACCCGAAGTACGGCATCCTGCCCTTCATCCTCTCCAGCGTGTACGGCACGCTGGGGGCCACCCTCATCGGTGTGCCGGTGGGGCTGTTGACGGCGGTCTTCCTTTCAAAGGCAGCCGGGCCCCGCGTGCGCACCGTGGTGGTCACCGCCATTGAGCTGCTGAGCGGCATCCCCAGCGTCGTGTTCGGTCTGCTGGGTATGCAGGTACTGGTGCCCGCCGTGGCCAAGGCCTTCGGCAAGGCGTCGGGTGCGTGCCTGTTGAGCGCCATCGTCGTGCTGGCCATCATGATCCTGCCCAGCATCGTCTCCGTGTCGGTAACGGCCCTGAACTCCGTGCCGCCGGAGTATGAGCAGGGCAGCCTCGCGCTGGGGGCCACCGACACCGAAACGTGGTTCAAGATCAGCGTCCCCGCCGCGAAAAGCGGCATCGCTGCCGGTATCGTGCTGGGCATCGGCCGCGCCATCGGCGAGGCCATGGCCGTCATGATGGTGGCGGGCAACAGCCCCAATATGCCAGACAGCCTGTTCCGCAGCGTCACCTTCCTGACTACAGCCATTGCCAAGGAGATGAGCTACGCCAGCGGCTTGCAGAAACAGGCGCTGTTCAGCATCGCGCTGGTCCTGTTCGTCTTCATCATGGGCATCAATGTGGTGCTGAACGTGATCCTGAAGGGAGGCGACCGCGATGCACGCTGATCTCTCCCCGGCCCGCCGGGCATGGAACCGCTTCTTCACCGCCGCCGTCTGGGCCGCCGCCATCCTCGTGATGGTGCTGGTGGCGGGCATCATCGGGATGGTTCTGGTGCGGGGCATCCCCCACATCAGCTGGAAGTTCCTGACCACCACCGCCAGCGTACTGAAGGGCACCGACGGCATCCTGCCCGCCATCCTGAACACCCTGTACGTCATCCTGCTCACCCTGCTGATCGTGCTGCCGCTGGGGGTGGGGGCGGCGGTCTACCTGACCGAATACGCCTCCAACCGCCGCCTGATCGCGGTGATCGAGTTCACCAACGAGACGCTGGCGGGCATCCCCAGCATCATTTACGGCTTGGTGGGTATGCTGGTCTTCGCGCAGACGCTGGGCTTCCAGACCTGTCTGCTCTCCGGCAGCCTGACACTGGTCATCATGAACCTGCCCACCATCATCCGCACCACGCAGGAATCGCTGAAAACGGTGCCGCAGGGCTACCGCGAAGGCGCACTGGGACTGGGCGCGGGCAAATGGCACATCATCCGCACCATCGTGCTGCCCTGCAGCATCGACGGCATCGTGACCGGCTGCATCTTGGCCGTGGGCCGTATCGTGGGCGAGAGCGCCGCGCTGCTCTTCACCGCCGGTGCTGCCGAGGTCATCGCCAAAAGCGTGGCCAAAGCCTACACCTCCAACGGCGCGACCCTCTCCGTCCTGCTCTATCTGCGGGCCTTTGAGGACGGCGATTTCGACTCCGCGTGGGCCATCGGTGCCGTGCTGCTGGTGCTGGTGCTGGCCATCAACCTTGCCGCCCGGCTGGCCAAGAATAAGCTGAAACAAAAGCAATAAGAATAAAACTCCTTCCGTCAATGCTTCGCATTGCCACCTCCCTCTCAGAGGGAGGCTTTTCAGCCAACGGTAGGGCAAAGGCTCCCTCCCAGAGGGAGCTGGCGCGGCGAAGCCGTGACTGAGGGAGTATTTCAAATGAGGGATCGATATGGAGACTACTCCCATCATAACCGCAAAAGATCTAAACCTATGGTACGGCGATTTTAAGGCTCTGAAAAACATTTCGATGGATGTCGGCGAGCGGGAGATCACTGCGCTGATCGGCCCGTCCGGCTGCGGCAAGTCCACCTTCCTCAAGACGCTGAACCGGATGAACGACCTCGTGCCCGGCGTGCGGATCGAGGGTGATGTGCGGCTGCGCGGGCAGGACATCTTTGCCCGCGAGATGCAGCCCACCGAGCTGCGCCGCCGCGTGGGCATGGTGTTCCAGAAGGCCAACCCCTTCCCCATGAGCATCTACGACAATATCACCTACGGCCCCAAGCTCCACGGCGTGCGGAACAAAGCCGAGCTGGACGAACTGGTGGAGCGCTCGCTGAAGGGCGCGGCGCTCTGGAACGAGGTGAAGGATCGCCTGAAAAAGAGCGCGCTGGGCCTTTCCGGAGGCCAGCAGCAGCGGCTGTGCATCGCCCGTGCGCTGGCGGTCCAGCCCGAAGTGCTGCTGATGGACGAACCCACCAGCGCCCTTGACCCCGGCTCCACCATGAAGGTGGAAGAGCTGATGAGCGAGCTGAAAGAAAACTACACCGTCGTCATTGTCACCCACAATATGCAGCAAGCGGCCCGCATCAGCGACAAAACGGCCTTCTTCCTGCTGGGTGAGCTGGTGGAGGCGGGCCCCACGGCGCAGATCTTCAGCACGCCGCAGGACAAACGCACAGAGGATTATATTTCCGGCCGGTTCGGCTGAGAGGGAGGTTTTCACATGACCATTCGCGCACAATATGATGCAGACCTCGCCGCGCTGAAAACGGCCGTGGCCGAGATGGGCGGGTGCGCCGCCGACGCCGTGGAGGCCGCACTGGAAGCGCTCTGCACCGCCGACGCCGACGCGGCCGCGGCGGTCGTCAAGGGGGACGGCCGCATCAACAGTATGCAGCGGGACATCGAGCACCGCTGCATGACCCTGCTGCTCCGCCAGCAGCCCGTGGCGGGCGACCTGCGCCGCATCTCGACGGCGATGAAGATCGTCACCGACATCGAGCGCATCGGCGACCATGCCGCCGACATCGCCGAGATCATCCCCCACCTTGCGGCCTCCCGCAAGGCGGGCGACCCTGCCGTAAGCGACGCCATTCGGATGGGCCAGAAGGCCCACAAAATGCTCCTTGACGCCCTCGACGCCCTGACCGGCGAGGACGAGCCCGCCGCCCAGAAGGTGATCGCCGCCGACGATGAAGTGGACTACGACTTCAACGCCATCAAGCGCACCCTCGCCGCCGAGATCGCCGCCGACCCCGCCAAGGTGGATGCCGCCCTTGACCTGCTCATGGTCATCAAGTATCTGGAGCGGATCGGCGACCACGCCGTGAACCTTGCCGAGTGGGTCGAGTTCCTCCGCACCGGCCGCTACCAAAACGAAGCCATGTTCTGAGTTTCCCCGGAAAGTTCGTGTTTTCCTCACTTTTTCCGGAAAAGCTGTCCTCCCAGCCGAGGGCGGCTTTTTGTTTTGCACAGATTTCAAAAGCCGTACTTCTGTTTTTTTGAACAAGTTGGTGCGTTTTCCTTCCATTTAGGGGAAACCTGTGGTATCATGGGCATAAAGGACCGCCTGATCGATTCAAAAATGCAAAAACAGAAAGGATGAATTTTTATGAAAAAGCGCATCATCAGTCTGCTCCTTGCGCTGAGCATGATGATCTCGCTTGTTCCTGTTTCGGCCCTCGCCTATACAGGGGGGGGGTATCGATTCTGCCGTTTGTGCAAGTAATGGGTCTTTGCCCGACCTTGTAATGAACAGCGCCACCGGTTTGCCTATGGCGGAAAGCGGCAATGGCTGGACATATAGCGGTGGTAAATTGACCCTGACGAGCGGTGAGTGGAATTTTTCCTATACCCATCCCGCAAATGGTGCCGGAGAGACACTGAGTGAAGTGAAGTGTATCGTTCAAATCAACGAGGGCGCAACTGTGAAAGGCGGCACCTTCACAAAAGTGGTCAACAATGGTGTGAATGACCGGGAGAACAATGTAAGCGTAAAAGGCGGTATCATTGCAGGTGGCACATTTAAGAGTTCGGTAAACAACTGCGGCGGTACGATTAAGGCCGGTGAGTTCACGCACTGCTGGAATGACAATTTAGACGATGCAAAGGGCACCATTGAGGGTGGAACCTTTGCCAGCAACGGAAATTTTGACAGCGTGACAAATTACGGCATTATATCCGGTGGCATCTTTAATGGTCTTGTTACCTCGTACTGGAAGGGCGTTATCGAGAATGGCACATTCAATGAGAAAGTGTCGAACTATGGCAGTATCAGCGGCGGTTATTTCCTGAGCGCAGACAACAAATATGATACCGCCAGCAAGGTTTCCGGCGGCGTGTTCAAAACGATTCCGTCCAAAGTGGAAGATACCAGCAACCTTTATAAGATTCAGTTTGATTCGGAAAGCGGTGCAGAGACCACCAATACCCTGTCTGTGGATAACCATGATTTTGGTAAGACCAGCGTTTATGTTGTTGGCAAAGATGACACAGAACTGACCGTTACGGCGAAGGATAAGATTTTGACTTCGGTCAACAACAAGGCCAACACCACTGCAAATTCGAACAGCATTACCTTTAAGCTGGGCGAAGTAAAGTTGACCGACGAAAAGGATGGGAATGCCTATCTTTTGAAGCTGAATGCAAAACTCTATAACAGTGAGTTGGAAATCGGCGCAGATGGTAAGCCTGTGACTGAGAACCGCAAGCCCTATGGTAACAGCGGCGTGCAGGGCAATGGCTGGACATATGACGGAACGACGCTGAAGCTGAACCCGACGAGTGCAAAAGAGTTTACACTGAACGGGGGCGGAATGGACTATACCGACTCTTATCTCAAATGCGATTTGGAAATTGGTGCAAATGCAACCGTCAAGGGAACGATTACTTTTACGAAAAATGTAACCAATTACGGAACGATTGAGAAAATGGAGTTCGGCAGTATTGGAGGCGGCGTTTATCCGAGCCTGACCAATAACGGAACTGTGAAAGACTGCTTCATTGCTTATGCTTCAGTGACGAACAATAAAACGATGAAGAACGTGTCCTTTGTGATTTGTTCGGAATTGGAAAATAGTGCGGATGCAACGATTGAAAATGCAGTTGTTCGTACCGACGACAAAAACATGCGGTACAGCAACAGAGGCAAGATTGACAAGGCTGTATTTGAATTCAGACCAACAGGGGCAGAAACGATTCGCGTACTGAAAGCGGAGCAATTGAACAGCGATGAAAGAGTTTATGCAAAAGTGGGCGAGTGTACAGGTGGTCTGTCTGGAACAGAAGTGTATATCGTTGGTGTGCCTGAACTAAAAGTGAAAATTGCTGACTATATTTATGCGAATGTTACAAGACCTGTCACAGATGTCAACGGTGACGAAAACTATGGTGGTCTGTCGAGTGCAGATGCGAACGGCTACCATACGTTCACGGTGCAAAGCGGAGACACGGAGCTTGTGCTGAACAAAACCATCAGCCCGACCTATAACGAAAATTTGGTTATCGGCACCGATGGTAAGCCGGACACTGCAAACAGCGAACCCGACGGCAAAGGCGGCTGGAAGGGCGCTAATTGGACGTATGACGGCACGACCTTGACCCTGAGCGGCAGCAGTTGGAGCTTCTCGCAGTACCCTGCGGTCACATGCCCGGTTGCACTTAGTCGTGGTACGGCTTTGTACGGCGGAGTGTTTGAAAACACGGTTTCGGGTTCGGGCTATATCACAGGCGGTATTTTCCTGAATACGGTCACTGTCAGTGCAGAGAACATCAATACCGGTATCTTCAAAACCGCACCGAACGGAACGACCTGCCATACGGTCAAAGCGGGTGATTCCAGCAAGCTGGGTGTGAAAGTCAACGGCGCAGAATTTGTTGATTTTGGCACAGACGAAGCGCTGGTTGTGAACCGCATTGGTAATTTTGTATTTTCCGTCCAGCTCCGTGATGCAAATGGTGATGTTGTCGAAATTACCAACATCAATGGCAAAGAAATCGGTTCCGCCTACGGCAGCCACTATATGAACGGTGGCTCGGCGGTCGAGTTCACGATGCCCAGTGAGAATGTGGTGCTGAACCAAGAGTCGACGACCAAGACCTACACCTTGACCGTGGTGGACGGTAAAACCTCCACTGGTAAAACGAGCGAGGAACTTAAGGAAGGCACAGAAGTAGCGGTTGATGCTAACGTGCCGGATGATAAGGTCTTCACCGGCTGGACGGTCAGCGACGGCGCGACGCTTACCTATAACGGTAAAGAAGTTGACCTGAGCGAAAATCACCTCGTGTTCAACATGCCCGCAAAGAGCTTTACCCTGACCGCAAACTTCGAGACGGCGCGCACGAACATCCTCTTCAATGAGGACGGCACGCTGAATCTGGATGGCGTGAAGAATAACAGTGGCGACGGCTGGTATTATAGTGAGGGCGCGTTGTATCTGAATCCCGCAACGGCAACAGAATACGACTTTGCCCATGTGGATCCACAGAACAAGGACGGCGCGAAGCTGGATGCGGTAAATGTCCCGATTCACGTTGTTAACTCGACAGTTACGATTGCGGGTGGCAAGTTTAAGGCCGAAGTGGAAAGCACTGTGATAAACGCAACCTTTAAGAACTGTGTTTTTAATGGCGAAGTAGATATCCAAACGATTTGCAATGTAGATAACTGCATCTTCACGAAGAGCAGTACAATCACAAACCTTTATGGCGAACAAAACTGCCTGTTTGAGAAAGAACCGGACGAAAGCATCGCAACCAAGGCACTGACCGAAGCGGGCGGCGCAACCGTTACGGCGACCCTCGACGGCTGTGCGGGCGAAGTCTCCGGCGAGATGCTGTACTTCACCGGCACGCCGACGCTGAAAGTCAAGGTTGCGGACGGCATCGTTGAAAAGGCCAACGATAAGCCCGTTGGCAAGGCTGATGCAAACGGTTGGTATACCGTTAAGGCGGCAGAAGACGATGACGGCATCGTGCTGACCAAGGGCGAAAAAACCACCCCGAACCCCGACGACCAGCCCAAGACCTACACCGTTACCGTCAAGGGCGG
>ERZ1034781.846-NODE-846-length-14358-cov-4.311333_pt1 | contig 14358 bp, 20 predicted proteins | sample MGYA00520700_ERZ1034781 | MGnify/ENA primary metagenome ERZ1034781 (study PRJEB33766, sample SAMN09781709) | gut metagenome | biome: gut microbiome | host: Homo sapiens | place: Madagascar | study: EMG produced TPA metagenomics assembly of the PRJNA485056 data set...
TGCAAATTGTTTCTTTTGTTTTAGTTTTCTGATAATTAGAATAATTATAGATATTTTTGCTCAAAACTTAATTTTCCGTCCCCATCGACTTCCATGATCATATAGCTGCCTCGTCTTCCCTCCTGACGTGGAAAAGATAGACTTCCCGGGTTTAAAATTGTCATTCCATCCTTCTGAAGAAAGAAAGGACGATGTGTATGACCAAACATTACGAGATCCGCTCCTCTTGATCTGCCCTCTTCTATGATAGTTTCCATCCCCATGGACACATAATAATAATGTCCATGGGTAATAAATGCATGATAAGGACCAATCTCAAACTCCTCTTCTCTCGGAAGTTCTGTAAAAAAGTCGTTATTTCCTCTTATAATATGCTTCTCACACTCTACGACAGCCTCCAGATAGTCTTCTCCACCTTCTACATCTCCAAGATGGATAAACATATCAATTTTCCCAGCCTCTTCTAATGCGCGATCCAGTGCCTGGTGTCTTCCGTGTGTATCACTGACAATCAGAATTTTCATGCTTCTTCCTCGTTCAATTTCTCTTCCAGCAGGATTTTTATTGCTCGAAGTGCTTTTCCTCTGTGGCTTAATTTATTTTTCTGCTCCGGTGTCATCTCCGCTGTTGTACATCCGAATTCCGGAACATAGAAGATCGGATCATACCCGAATCCATTCGCACCGACAATCTCGTGTCCAATTTGTCCTTCAATCGTCTCACGGACTACGCTTGTTGTTCCATCCGGAAATACTGCTGCAACCGCACAGACAAATCTTGCGGTACGCTCATCGTCCGGAACCCCTTCCAGTCTGTCCAGAAGGATTCTGTTCTTTATATCATAAGAAGTATCCTCTCCGGCAAATCTCGCAGAATAAATTCCAGGTGCCTTATCCAGATAGTCAATCTCAAGACCTGAATCATCTGCAAGAACAATATCGTTGACCAGCACTCGTGATACAGCTCTTGCCTTGATCTCTGCATTTTCTTCAAAGCTCATTCCATCTTCTACGATTTCTTCATCGACTCCTGCCTCACGCATCGATACGATCTCCATACCAAGATCAGCAAGAATCATCCGAATCTCTTTCATCTTATTTTCATTTCCTGTTGCAAATACAATTCTTCTCTTCATTTTGCTTTCTACCTTCTATTCTTTTTCGCCAACAATCTAGTACAGAGTTTCTTATTTCTTCGGTCTCGGTGGCTTTGGTCCCTGGAACTGATAGAAATATGTTTTCAGCATACCATTATAAATCTTACGGTTCTTATCTGCTTTTCTTCCGAAATAACGTTCTGCGTCTTCATAACTTGTGATCATGTATGCAGACCAGCTGTCAAGTTTCCTAAAGCTCTCGCCAAATTCACGATATAAACCAGGAAGTGCCTCTTTCTCCTCAAGACGCTCTCCATACGGCGGGTTTGTTATAATAAATCCATATTTCTTCGGATGACTCAGTGCACTGACCGGTCTCTCCTGGAAATGGATCAGATGATCCACACCTGCATTCTCTGCATTCTGTCTTGCCATCCGCACAACATCCCCATCAATATCATATCCCTGGATATCCGTCTCAATCTGATCATCGATCAGATCATTCGCCTCATCAATGGCCTCATACCAGAGTTTCTTATCAATCAGATTTGCCCAGCTCTCAGCCGTAAAAGAACGATTCATTCCCGGTGCAATATTTGCTGCCATCATTGCTGCCTCAATTGGAAATGTTCCACTTCCGCAAAACGGATCCACTAAAATACGCTCTTTTCTCCACGGTGTCAGCATAATCAGTGCTGCTGCCAGTGTCTCAGAAATCGGTGCCTTGCCAGCTGACGGACGGTATCCTCTCTTATGAAGAGAATCTCCCGATGTATCGATTCCGATCGTAACGATATCCTTCATCAAAAATACTCTCAGTGGATAAGAAGCTCCATCTTCCTGAAACCACTGTACATGATATCTGCTTCTAAGACGATCTACCATCGCTTTCTTCATAATTGACTGAATATCCGAAGGGCTGAACAGCTTACTCTTTACCGATGAAGCTTTCGCCACCCAGAACTTCCCGTCCTTCGGTATATAATTCTCCCACGGAATTGCTTTTGTCTTCTCAAACAATTCATCAAAAGTAACTGCTTTAAAACTTCCTGCCTTGAGCAGAACACGTTCTGCTGTACGGAGAAATACATTCGCTCTGCACGCTGCATCTGCTCCTCCGTAAAAGGTAACTCTTCCATCTTCCACCTGTGCGATCTCATATCCCAGATCCTGAATCTCCCTTTTTAATACTGATTCAAGACCGAAATGACATGGCGCAATCCATTCCATTCTTTCCATATCTACCTCATATTATCTTTATGTACTTATTAATTGTTACTGTTCACACGATGTGCGACCAGCAACGCATCTCGCCATTTTAAATCGCCTTTGGCGATGGGGCGAGATGCATTCAAGCCAAAACATGCATCCTCCGTGTCAATCAGCGGAGTGATTGACACGGGAGTGAACAGTAACTCTGCTCTTACAATCTGCCTTTTAATAATTCATAAGCCTGTGCCAGAATAGCCGCGTGATCCACTGCAATTCCTCCACCCTCTTTTACAACATAGTATTTTTCTTTGACCAATCCTGTCAGCTCCTTTTTCTGAACAACTGCATTCATTTTCTGATCCTGATTTTGAATTGTCAAATGATATTCCGTCTTTTCCCATCCATCTTCTTCATATACTGTCTCCGGTTCCATCTCTATCTCAAACCACGCCGCATCTGCCGCATCATCTCCGGCCTCCACACTTACATCCGACTCCTTTACAATAGAAAGATACGCACTTGTAATGATCCTCGCTCTCGGATCTCTCTGATAATCTCCATAACAGGCAAACTGTTCCACCGGAAGTCCGCTGACTCCGGTCTCTTCCTGCAGTTCCCGTCTTGCTGTATCCTCCAGATTCTCCCGCAAATTTACAAATCCTCCCGGAAGAGCCCAACACCCAATACTGGGATGATTTCCTCTCTTAACCAAAAGTATCTTTAATCGTCCTTCTTTCAGTGCCTGTTCATCTTTATAAGAGAAAACAACTGTGTCTGTTGTACAACACGGATTTTTATATCGATATGGATCATATTCTTCCAGAAATTCTTCCAGTGTCTGTCCTTTCCCATTCCGTTCTCCTGTCCCATAAAATGGTGTGATGTCTTCTAAAAACGATGCCATATCCGTTCCTCCTTTTCACTTCTTTCAAAACACTCCCAACATACTCATCGGTTCAAAAAAACGACCGATTTCTGTCAAAAGATTCGCAAAATAAACACAAGTTCCTGCTTCTGCCTCTGGATGTGATTCTTGAAAATCATAACACTGTACTCCCACAAGCGGTGCATGTGCTTTCTCCCAATCCCGTTCCAAAATCTCATGAATCTGTTCTTCATCCTCTTCGCCAACCTGAAGAAAAATCTCAATGTTCTGCCTCATCGCATCAAAAAAATGATAAAATTCCGGCAGATATTCTTCCATCTCCCATACAAACTCTGTAAACGTCTGTAACGCATCTTTCAGTTCTTTTAATTCACTTGTTTCATAATTCTTTTCGCTCATACGGCTTCCCCTTCTGCAGAACCCGTCACCTTGAACCACCACTTCAATTAACTTCAGTATAACATATTTTATGACAAGTGAAAGAATCTTCAACAAGGAATTGCTTTTTTCTTTCAAGCCTGTAAGTCCATAGGAAAGTCTGTAAAATTCCTACGGATTGGAATTTCCACAAAAGAAAAACCCCGAAAGCACCGCACTTACGGGGAAAGGTTCAAAGCTGTCTAGGGGAGTACCTGTATATATAAATAGGTACAAACTACTGCGAAATATCGCACTTTAAGGCATTTTCAGCACTGAAACCGTACAACAAAGTACAATGTTCTGCCCCCTTTTTACCCCCTCACATGATACAATATTTACGCCCCAGAGTCAAATGCTCCGGGGCATATTTTTACTCAATCCAAGCTTGGAACTTGTCCACGAATCTCTTCTTATCCCCTGCATAGCCATCCGCACCATTGGTTTTTAACGTGTCGATCTGCTCACTGTAGAAGTTTGAGTTATCTCTAACAGAAACTCTGTAGTGAACCATCTGGTACTCGTATCCTTCCGGTGTAATGTAGTACAGTTCAACTGCGAGAATCTCTGAACCATCTCCGAGGATTCCATTCTTCTTATCATTCAGATCATAGATATTTCCAAATGTCAAATATGGAAGCCATCCGTTAGCCTGTGTATAGACACGCGCCCTAATGCTTCCCTTGCTTACCTTAATAGCAAGCCATCTGATTGCAATGTTGTCTCTCGCTCCCGCCCAGTCAATCTTATTGACTACTGGTGGTAGCCATCTATCAGTGAAAGCCTGATATGTAATATCGACCTGTCCTAAGTCTTTCTTTTCTACCGGCTTAGAAGGTGCTGACGGTGTTACTGGTGTGGCGCTTTCGCCAAATTCCATGTAGCAATAGTTGACATCAACTCTTCCGTTAACTCCATCAACCTGTCCATCAGAAGAATACTGCCAAATAGCATACTGACCATTGTATGTATCTTCCGGGAGATTCTTATACCTTGCCATCCACTCAACATACTTGCCGCGGACACTACCAAGATAGTTGTTGAACCAACTCAGTGAAGCGTAGATTCCCGGAGTATAACCATTCGCTTTAAGTCCTTCACAGACAATCTCACAGCATTTAGGTGCATATCCCTGTGTCCCCGGCTCTTCCACATCAATGAAGATAGGTAACTGAAATGTATGACCTTTAATCAGTCTTAAGATATGAGCAAGTTCACTCTGTGCCTGTCTGTCACAAGTAGCATAGCTGTACAGATATACTCCTACCGGAATACAAAGTCTTTCACACTCTGCAAGGTTTCTCACCCACTGCTTATCGTCCTGTGATGCGATATCATCTCCATATCCACATCTAAGGATAGCTCCGGCGCATCCTGACGCCTTGACTCTTTCCCAGTTGATGACTCCATTATGATAAGATACGTCAATAATCAGATTACTCATACCATTCACCTTCTTTCAGTTCTGCTTTCTTCTGCTCGATCTCCGCAGCGTGCTCCTCTGCGAATTTCTGCATAGTTTCCAGTGATGTGCCCTCATTGTCTGAGTTTTCCTCTGCTGAAAGTCCGTAGGCAAAACTCTTAATAATTTCTTTTACTGTCTGCTCTGTCATAATTACTCTTCCTTTCCACTCTGCTTGATTAACTGGTTCACATAATTACTCAATCCGGCTACTAAAATTCCTTGTACGATTGCGGTAAACAGTGCCATTGCGATATCCTGTCCTGTTCCGAGAGTGCAAGTTGCAATCACGTAGATACCGCAGATAACAATTCCAGCAATTCCTAAGATAGTAGGAATATACTTGTCTGCGATAGTTTCAGACTGTTTGATTGCCATACCGATAAAGTACAGTGCAATAGCTACAACAATAAGTTCCGGTTTAATGTAATTGATAATCTGTTCCATGATTATTCTCCTTTTTCTCTTAGGTGTAATTCTTCAATTTCGTGCATCATTTTTGTAATCATTCCGTTGCCACCGAGTTTGTGATATGCATTATACATCTCACAGAAATTCTCATAAGCGTAGGATGGAATTGAGCCAAGTCTCATATACTTATCATGGTATTCAATCAACTGGACTCTAAGCAAAAGCATTGTGCCCTTACTATTCGCATCCCTATCCTTCTTCTGATTTTTTAACATCCAAACCACATAACCCATAAGCGCAGTTAAAATGATTGGTAATGCTGTGACATAAGTCTGATAAAAAAAGTGTTCCAATGGTCTTACCCTCTCTATTCTTCGGACTGCTCCGGTTCTGTTTTTTCTGTCTCTTCGACCTCTTCTCCGACAATGTAGTTATATTCATCAATTGAGATGATGCCTTTTTCTACTCTCTTCTGAAGCTGTGTCTTTGTAACTCTGTCATTCTCGTACAGTCTTTTTAGGCTTTCTACTAAAATTCTCATTGCTTATACCGCCTTTCCTAGATAAGTCCTTCTTCCATTAACTGTGCTGTGTACTCGTCAATTTTAAGGTTTGCATACTCAACCATTGCGTCTGTAGGAGCATCATCTCCTTCGTAGTCCAGATAACTCTCCGGATCAGCTTTAATCTGTTCAGCTGTCAGTGAGTGAGTGCGGAAGATATTTCCATCATATTCATATGCTGTAGACTCTTTTACTTCACCATCTTCCAGCGGCTCCGTCTCCGCAACCTCTCTTTCGTTTGTCAGAATAACCACATCTCTTGCTCCGTTCTCAAGCTCATAGATGCTTACTTTCTCCTGTTTCTCCGAAAATCTCATTGTATTCACGTTATTCTCCTTTCGTGGCTCGTCCGATTACTTTCTTAGCTGCCTTATTTATAGTTTCAATGTGGTATCGTCTTTGGAATCTCTTGCTGTCCGTGTGTTTGATTGCTCCGTATCTTGCGACACAACTTCTTGCGAGTTTCAGTGGAATCTCTTTCCCGTGGCAGACATACGAATATGCTCTCTTGTAAGTTCTCCTTGCTTTCAAGAATGTTGATGAACGTATCGTCAGATTCTTTCTTGATATCTTCCGTCCAAGAATATCTACATATTCTGTTTGCAAGTCAATGAAACGAGCTATCTCTTTCAATTCAAGGCTTAACTCCTTACTGATATATTCATTAAATCTTTTCACCAACATCTTCATGTTTTTCTTGCTGTGACCGAAGAAAATGATATCATCCATCTGGAATAGCACATGGCTTACAAGTCTTACTTTCTTGACCGTTCCGTCTTTTCTCTTGCGAACCTTAAACTGCTGGCTTGCATAGATATAAGCCTTGCTCAGATAATAATTCGCCAAGAACTGACTTAAATACGAACCTATGGAAAGTCCGTACTCAAATGTATCAATCAAGAAGAATACTAAATGAAGAAGTCTGTCATTCTTCACATCACGTTTCAACATCTTTTTCAGAACATTTTTATTTATATTTTCATAATAGTGCCGAACGTCAGCTTGCCATGCCCAACGGATATTTTTATCTGCCAGCCATTTCTTGATAGCTCCAGCTCCAAATTCATTACCTTTACGTTTAACTGCTCCGCATTGATAAAACCCAAGTTTCTTCTCAAACAATTCTTTCAAGCCGTATACTGCGATATAATCGTAGATTTGCTGTTTAATATCTTGGATTCCGATATTTCGTAGCTTTCCAGTACAAGAATCTTTCTTGATTCTGTAACGGATTTTCTTTACGATATACTTCTGTTCCAGGATTTCTTGACGGATACCATCTATGACGGTTTCTACAATGCTGTCAAGCATGTACCTGCTTTCTTGAGCCATATCCATCAAGAACTGGTACGGAAGTCCTGTGTATTCCATGAACATGTGAATCGTGTCGCCGCGTGTAATCTTATTACTGATACAGCTCCATGTTGCTTCTGAGATTAATTCTCTGCTTGTTATATCAATGTTCTTGCAGTATCGTTTCATTTTAGTTCCGAGGGACTTTCGGTTTTTCTACTAGCCCCAGCCTATACCAATTCGTACAGACTGCCAGTACCACTGCCGTGGCACCAGCTCCCTTTCTTATTACTTATTTAAGACCTTTCGGTACAACTTATTGTTGCGAAATGCCGTGCAAGCACCCAGCGGTGCGTAATGTTTGCATAATAAAATTCAGAAGGCGTAGTTCCAATTCGTCCTAGAGACCTCGTTCCTGAGATTCGAGTAGCAGAAACCGCCATTCCCGCCATTCCTGAGGTTCCCACGCCAGCACGACAAGTCCTGCATTTTCTCTTCAACTTAATTAAGGGGAAGAGCCCCTCTTTTTTCTGCGAAAAAATTCACCCCTGAAAGGTGGTAGGAACTAAACGCAGAAGGCGAAGCTCCAATTCGCCCAAGAGACCACGCTCCAGAGATTCGAGCAGCAGAAACCGCCATTCCCGCCACCCCAGAGGCTCCCACGCTTTAAGGCTCCTCTGCAACCAGTACCGGTACCGCCTTTATAGAGTCTATCTCCGACACCAACAGAATCACCAGCTCCAACCGTTTTTAGATAATCAACGCCAGTCTCAAGGTCAATGTCAATATCTCCAATCCAACAGTCATTCGAGTCAATCATGTCCACTGTAACAACCTTTTTCCATCCTGAAGCTGTTGCAGACCAAGCCACGCCTTTTGGACGTACATAATAGTCAACGGTACTGGCTGTGGTTTTGTTCCATATCTCATTCATGGAAATAAAGTAAGCTCCAACACCTTCCTCGATACCACCGAGCTTGAATGCGTGCTTACCGTCATTAGAAATGTATCCGTCAGCTCCAAGCACTTCATCTGTTGTACCTGAGTGAAGTGGCATTGATGAAATGTAAGTATCCGCAGTGATTGTCATGCCAGTCTTTTCAACGTAGACCTTGCTGTTTGCTGTATCCGCAATAGATTCGATCGCTGTAATTCTCACATTCTTTGCAATTGCATTCATGCTTGCCTGTCCACGATCAACATTGTTGTCACTTCCCGGAGTACCGATTGATACAGTTTCTCCGACATAGAAGTTCTTCGCCTGAGTTGTTGTAATTACCACGTAATTTACATTCTCGCCAGTTTCAGCAACTTTGTACTGATGACCGCCAGTATCAACACAACCTCTAAAGTATTTCTGACTATTCTTTGTCGCATACTTAATCCACAGCATACAGAGAAGATATGCAGTACGCTCCGAACCGGAACCGACATATCCAGCACCTTTCTTTTTCAGCTCATCGATTGCCAACTGCACAGAAACAAAGTTGTAAATAGCATTTCCGGAAGAGCTATATGCGATTCCGTCAATAAGACCGGCATAATACTTTGTGATCATGCCATATCCAAGATTCTCATCTGTCCACGGAGTCAGAATAATACAACCAACCTCTGGATGTGGAGTATCAGAAAAATGAATGATGTAATATCCGTCAAACTCTTCCTTGCCCCAGTATGTTGGTGGAGTCATAATTCCGACATCAACTTTTCCAGTGTTGTGGAATCCATTTCCGCCTTTGATTGCAACTGGAATCTTATCACCGGAATCATTCACCGTAAAATTACAGTCAATGTAATTAAAAGCATTTCTTCCAGCGAAATCATCCTGATTCTTAACCTTGTCTGTGGAAGGAACTGCAACCAGTCCTTTTGATGCGTTCAGCTTTTCTCCAGCCGGATTCGTCGATTTTTCATAGTTATAGAATTTTGTGGAGAACAGTTCTCCTGTTGCCATATTCGCCCAAAAGTTTTTCCAATCGAATTTTTCTACATTCGTCACCATTGTGCGGATAATTTTGCACATCTCAAGAATCTCCTGCGATGTACTTTCCATAGCAATATCTACAGATGCCTGTGCCATTATCATATCCTCCTATTTGCCATCGTCATAAGTTACTCTAAGTCCACCTGATTCATTGATTGATAATGTGATTCCGGATCCATTGGCTTTTTCGGAATTGAGATTTTCGATAGCGTCTCCTGTCGCCTTAGCATCTGCTGCCATTCCCTCGTTTTTAAGTGTCTTGTCAAGTTTTATCGTTCCTCCACCAGATTTACTGTTCTTCAGTGCTTTCATAGCAATGGCCATGATTAGATTGCTGTTCATCAATTCCACCTCCATTCTCCATCATTTCCCATAATAGCTATATCAAGTTCCGGAGTAATGCAAGTGCTTCCTTCAATGATCTTCTTATCCCCTGCGATACTGTTCAGATCCACGCATGTTTTCGGAAGCGTCTCCCCTTTTGTATCTGCCATCAATGACAGCCGCATTCCAGCAATATTGTTCTCTATAATATCCAGCACTTTTACCATATCGCTTGCTCCTCCCTTACTTTTGTTCCGTGTTTGCATCCGCAAGATCTCCCATTCCGGAATCTTCCAGAATCTCTTTCACCTTATCTTTCAATAATCTCGGTACCTGCTCGAAAGTTTTCTTCCCCAACATAATCTGCTGTGCCCATAACATTGCCATCATTTCTTTTCCTCCGTCATTCTGTAATAATATATAAAAATTAATCAGTAGAGTTTCTATCACTCATATACCTTCTCAGACATTTCCAGGATGCATCCTTCCAGCTGATCAATTTTTTTCTGCATCTCTTCTTTTTCCTTTTCAAGTGTTTGTATTCTTTCTTCCGGCGCCTGTCCATCTTGATACATTACAACCCCAAGTATTCCTGCTGTATATTTGACGATTGCATTGAATTGCGTATAATTCTCATAGTTTCCTATCTGTGATCCACGCTCTGAGACGGATATTCTTTTAGTTGCCATCTCATCAGAGAACATCTTTTTAAGTTGTTCTTCTGTTGCCGAAATTGTTTTCACCAGCAGTCCGCCGTCTGACTGCAACTCAACATCTTGTACGGTCAGTTCTTGCCCGTCATTCATCGTGATTTTCATCGTTTATCCTCCTCTCTTAGATTTTTCGTCCTGTCCAGTTGTCACCATTTCGAAATCCAACATACAGATTATTGGATGCATCCACCATCATAATTACCGCATCTCTGCCACCGTTGCATACATATATTCCTTTTGAGTACGTTGGTATGCTTAGTCCTCCAGGAAATGGCACCCAAGAATCCGCATTGACTGGTATCGAATATCTTTCCTCGCTCGTAGTTGGCAGATGGTTAATCCCTTTCGCAAATCTCTGGTTATAGAATTGCGCATAGTTATCGTCAATTGTATTGCTCAGCTGTTTGGCCGACTTCACTACATTCAGCAGGCTTTTCACTTCTGTTACATTGATTCCGTTGTAATGAACCTCGAATACTGGACATTCATCTACTGTGTCTCCATCCTGCAGATTGCCCTCTGTGTATGCTGGAACCGAAGGGTTGTTTGCATCCGGTGTTCCCATGATCACCTTCCACTCGCACTTTTCAACCTCCGTCTCCGCATTTCTTGTATATCGGTTCACCACAAGATCTATTCTCTGCACCCCTTGTGATCCATTTGTCAGCTCCACCTCATCATATGTGCCGATCTCAACACTGGAGATGCAGCCGTGATGGCACATCATGCCACTTCGGATCTTGAGCAGACTGTTGGAACTTAATTCCGGTTCCAGATTTTCTCCACTCGTAAAGATGTAGCTGTCTTGTCCGACGATGCCCTCTAACATCTGCCGGAACTGCCTTGATGTGACGTGAGGCAGTCCAGTTCTTCCTGATACTATGTTCATTCCGCATCTTCTCCTTCCAATTTGTAGGTTATCGATTCCACATCATCTATAATTTCATAGATAATATTTTCCACCGGTTTCGACATGTACATGCCGGTCAGGTAATCCCTTCCGCCTACAATGTCTCCTATTTCAACATGAATCCCGAGTTTTGCGACATCCATCTTGAAGGTCTTCGTGTTCATCAGTTCCTGAAGGCGTTCAATCGCCTTCTCCTCCAGGTCCTCCGTCTCTGTAGAAGTATTTTCGTACACGGCTGTAATCTCTTCTAATCCGGTATAATATTGTTTCTTTCCTACACTTCCATCTTTCTGCACATACAGATGGAATACATTTCTATCCTGTAGTTCTCCTTTCCCTGTGACGATCAGATGATTTACGCCGTTTCTCTTATCATCCATCGTGTAGTTCAATCTCATATCTTTCGACAGTTCAATCTCATTTGAATAGTCTCTGATCGGCACGGATTCTATGAATAAGTATCCCGGCTCTCCCTGCTCGCGCAGGAAACGCAATCGCAGTCTGTATCCTTTGCTTTTCAGCATTTTTTCAATTCCATCCAGTAAGGTGCAGTAACGGTCAAATTGGTAGTTGCTCACTGTAACTCCTGTATTTTCAGCGGATACCACATATAATCCGCTAAATAACGGTTCAATCAACGGTTTCATTACCTGATTCAGTTCTCCACTTACCTTCTTGTAGTCTGATCCGGCCGGCGGTTCTATCACCTTATAATGCAGTAGTCCTCTCCACGTGAGTCCCTTGACTTCAACGTAGTCTAATGTTGTATCTGTCAGTATCTCTCCGACAATACCGCCGTACTCGGTACCAGCAACATAGATATAACTGGAAAATCCGAGTTCCGGAAACCAGTTCGTCCGTGCAATCTGAACCGAAAACTCATATTCACCATTCGTGTCAAAGGAAATATTGGCATCCTTTATGTATCCGATTTCCTTAAGATTCTTATCTGCAAGCGTTACCACGGTGGTTCCCTCCTGTTCAAGAATAAGGTCAGGTCAAACCCAAACTCTCCCGACCAGTTAATGTTCAACAACCCTTCCGGAATCCTTTTGAATACTGAATTTTTAAGCGATCTTTCGTTAAACGCACTCTGTGCAGTTCCGTTTTGCAGATATCTCATTACTGTATTGGTCCTGCTGTCAATGATCAGGTATTCATTTCTTTCCAGCGTCACATATACTTCATATGGATACTCATTGACCAATATCCTCGGATTCACGCATGGTCCATATATGATCAGTTCGAAATCACTTGGAATAATATGATCCACTTCCCATACTGCAGTTCCTTTTTTTGTAGGCGAAAAATCAAACGGAAAATCTTCCGGGAAATCCATTCCCGATGATGCCCCTTCCTCTTTTCTCGGAAAGAACTGCTGTGTGCTCTCTATGGTCCATACAAGCTCCGGCGCAATGAAGGTTATTTCCACCTGAGAATATACATATCCTTTCCATCCATCTTTTGATGATTTCAGTACCCTGCATGGAAGATACGCACCATTCACATACAATTTCCCGTATACTTCGTTTTCCGCATCAACCGCTATGATCTTGTAGAGTCGTTCCATATTCGACTGGAATTCATTCCGTTTCCCGAATACGTCAATTGTCACGGTCTTTTCATACCCATCAGAAGACTCTGACCAGTCCGCATCGAACCAGTCTGTCTTCATTGTTCTATAGGGAGCCTTCAGAAGATTCAGCTGCTCCCCTTTTGAATTTTCATAATATACAATCATACTTGTGGCACCGCTCCTTTCGGCAGTGGCTTGTCGATTCGCTCTGTTCCAAGATATATTGGTCTTTTTGCGATTGTCTTGGCCGCTTTCATCTGTATCCTCTCCAATCTGTCATAATCCGTCTGATCTGTTGGTCCGCCCCATACCGGATGGTCTCGCATTCCACCCACGCTACTATGGGACGTGCTTCTACTTGTAATCAGTTCAGCTGACTCCTTCAGGCTTCCTACAGCTCTCTTGACTCCTGCACTCATGCTCTTGACCGGAATGTTCTTCTCGAATCCAATTCCCATTCCAAGAGCCATCATCTTTCCAACCTGGTCACGGAACACACGTGACGGTGAATGGATACCCAGCTTTTCCTTTACCCAGTTAAGTGCATTTGATGCCGCGTTCGCCGCTGCGTCTGCAAGGCTCTTTGCTGCACTCGTTAGACCGCTTGCAATGCCTTTGACGATGTTGATTCCTACCTCTGCCCAGTTTGTGCTTGTAAATGCATGTATGATCTGGCTTACCATAGACGGTATTTTCGCAATCAGCTGCGGGATTCCCTGCACCAGTCCAACTGCCAACTGTGTTATGATTTTTATACCAGTCTGAATGATTTTAGGCAGATTGCTTATGATTGTTGATGCCAGTTTCGCAATAATGACCGGTGCTTTGGCTGCTACCGTTGGAATCGAGTTTGCGATTCCCTGTGCAAGTCCCTGCATCAGCTTCAGGCCAGACGAAATAATCTGTGGTAGGTTGTCAATGAGTGATTGAACCAGCGTCAGTATCATGTTAACTGCTGCCGGTATCAGCTGTGGTAACTGTGCCGCCAGACTGTCCACAAGTGAAGCTATAATACTTACTCCGGCCGTAATAACTGCCGGCAGGTTGGCTGTGATCGTGTTCACCAGCTCAAGCATCAGCGCAGACCCCTGAGCAACTAATCCAGGTATTGCTGAGGAGATTCCTGTTCCCAGGTTGCTGATGATCTCAGGTCCTTTGGTTTGCGCTAATGTAATCAGCTGATTGATTTGTTCTTCTACCTTGCTTCCAATTTCGCTAATGAATCCTTCGAACCCGCCTGATGCATACGCTTCATTTAGATCTGCCAGTGTTTGCACTCCAGCCGCTGCCAAGTTTTTTAACGGAACTTCTATTGACTCATATATCTCTATTCCCAGTCCCTCGGCTTCAGATTTCAAGATAGTGAGCTGGCCTTTCAGGTTGTCCTGCATAGTTGCCGCCATTTTCGCAGACGCTCCGTCGCAGTTTGCAATAGAATCTGTCAACTTGTCAAAATCATCGTTGGAAGCATTTACTATTGCAAGCAATCCGGACATGGCTTCCTGTCCGCCC
>ERZ1034781.849-NODE-849-length-14340-cov-8.314946_pt1 | contig 14340 bp, 12 predicted proteins | sample MGYA00520700_ERZ1034781 | MGnify/ENA primary metagenome ERZ1034781 (study PRJEB33766, sample SAMN09781709) | gut metagenome | biome: gut microbiome | host: Homo sapiens | place: Madagascar | study: EMG produced TPA metagenomics assembly of the PRJNA485056 data set...
CTGCGACCACCTGGTCCCAAACCAGGCGCGCTACCGGACTGCGCTACACCCCGTTCTCAAATTGCGAGTGCAAAGGTATAACTATTTTTTCACATACGCAAAATTTCAAGCAAGTTTTTTACACTCCCTACCAACAACCATCGACCTTTTCATTTTGGCACGCTATTTGTTATTTAGATTTTATAGTTACAAATAAAAAAAACAACATCAATATTAAAACTATAAACTCATATTATGGCACAGAAAGGCAATATTGGAGTAACGACAGAAAATATATTTCCTGTCATTAAAAAGTTTCTATACTCAGATCACGAGATTTTTCTCCGCGAGATGGTGTCTAACGCTGTCGACGCGACACAGAAACTAAAGACGCTTGCCGAACGCGGCGACTTCAAGGGTGAGTTGGGCGACCTTACCGTTCGCATCAGTCTCGACACAGAGAAAGGCACGCTGACCATCAGCGACCGCGGTATCGGTATGACCGAGGAGGAGATTAACAAATATATCAATCAGATTGCGTTCTCTGGCGTAACCGATTTTCTCGACAAATACAAGGATAACGCCAACGCAATCATCGGTCATTTCGGTTTGGGCTTCTACTCTTCGTTCATGGTAAGCAAGAAGGTGGACATCATCACACGCAGCTACAAAGAGGGTGCAAAGGCTGTAAAGTGGAGCTGCGATGGTAGTCCAGAGTTTGAGATTGAGGACGTAGAGAAGACAGACCGCGGTTCGGACATCGTACTGCACATCGACGACGACTGCAAGGAGTTCCTCGAAAAGCAGAAGATAGAGGAACTGCTAAACAAGTACTGCAAATTCATGGCTGTACCAGTAGCCTTCGGCAAGAAGACCGAGTGGAAGGACGGCAAACAGCAGGAGACTGACGAAGACAATATTATTAATAATGTGGAGCCATTGTGGACAAAGGCGCCGAGCACACTGAAGGATAAAGACTACAAGTCGTTCTACCGCACACTCTACCCGATGCAGGACGAGCCGCTGTTCTGGATCCACCTCAACGTCGACTATCCGTTCAACCTCACCGGCATTCTCTACTTCCCACGCATCAAATCGAACATTGAGCTGCAGCGCAACAAGATTCAGCTCTACTGTAACCAAGTGTTCGTAACCGATCAGGTGGAAGGAATTGTGCCAGAGTTCCTCACCCTACTCCATGGTGTAATCGATTCGCCGGACATTCCGCTGAACGTAAGCCGCTCGTACCTGCAGAGTGATGCTAACGTAAAGAAGATTTCAAAATACATCACAAAGAAGGTGGCAGACCGCCTCGCTGCAATCTTCAAGGAGAATCGCAAGGACTACGAGGAAAAGTGGGACGACTTGAAGATTTTCATCCACTACGGTATGCTTTCGCAGGACGACTTCTACGACCGTGCAAAGGATTTTGCACTGATGAAGGACGTAGACGGCAAGTATTTCACATACGAGGAGTACCAAACCCTCATCAAGGACAACCAGACCGATAAGGAAGGCAATCTCGTCTATCTATACGCTAACGACAAGGAAGGCGAATACAGCTACATCGAAGCAGCCAAAGCTAAGGGTTACAGCGTATTATTGCTCGACGGACAGCTCGACAACCCAATGGTTTCAATGCTCGAACAGAAACTGGAGAAGACACGCTTCTCACGTGTAGATGCCGACATCGTCGACCGCCTCATACAGAAAGATGAGAAGAAGGAAAGCGAATTGGCAAAGGACGAAAAAGACAACTTGGAGCAGACATTCCGCTCACAACTGCCGAAGATGGAAAAGACCGAGTTCTACGTAGACGTGCAGGCTCTCGGCGACCAGACTCTGCCGGTACTCATCACACAGAGCGAGTATATGCGCCGTATGAAAGAGGCAAGCAAATTCCAGGCTGGCATGGCATTCTACGCACAAATGCCAGACGCATTCAATCTCGTACTTAATAGCGACCATCCGCTCATTAAGCAGGTTCTCGAAGACGGCAAGACAGCTTGCGCCACAGAGTTGCAGCCCGTTGAGAGCGAGCTTAAAGGACTCGAAGCACGCCTCGCGGCATTGCACCAGAGCCAGAATGGCAAGAAGCAGGAGGAGATTTCTCAGGAAGAAAAGGACGATGTGAAGAACACAGAGAGTGCCCTTGAAGAGCAGCGCACCAAGAAGAACAACATCATCGCCACATACGCAGCAGGCAACAAGGTTGTACATCAGCTTATCGACCTTGCATTGCTGCAGAACGGCATGTTGAAAGGTGCTGCACTCGACTCGTTCTTGAAGCGTTCAGTTGATTTGATTAAGTAATTATTGTTGTTTGGTAACAAACAACGTAACAGCAGAGTTTGTCATCCGCGTCGACCGACGCAGATGTCCGCATCGACCGGCGCAGATGTCCGCATCGACCGACGCAGATGTCCGTATCGACCGACGCAGATGTCCGTATCGACCGACGCAGATGTCTGCATCGGTCGATGCGGATCAAAACAATACTACTATAACCATGTTTCCACAGCGCGATTGCTAAAGAGGTCGCTGCGCTATCAGCAAACAACAGCAACTGACAGAAATAAAAAGGCAGGCTATCCACACGGACAGCCTGCCTTTTCCTTATTATATAGTTTAATATACTTCTTACTAAAATATTATTAGAGCGCAGATATTAATCCTTAATGATATCCAACTCCTTGAACACGCGCTTCAAAATCTGAACGCCACGTTCCACCTGTTCTTCTGTATGGGTAGCCATGAGTGCAAAACGAACAAGCGTATCCTGCGGTGCGCAAGCCGGCGGAATAACCGGATTGATAAACACACCATACTCGAAAGCCTTAGCTGTCGCAACGAATGTCTTCTCAACATCGTGAACATAAAGCGGAATAATCGGACTCTCTGTCTCACCAATCTCAAAGCCCTCCTCCTTGAAACGACGGAGTGCGTAACGTGTGACTCTCCAAAGGGCATCAATGCGCTCCGGCTCTTTCTGAATGATGTGAAGCGCCTCAAGAGCGGCAGCGGTGGCAGCCGGAGTGTTTGACGCACTAAAGATATAGGTGCGACAAGAGTGGCGCAACCAGTTGATTGTATCCTTGTCACCAGCAATAAAGCCACCGATAGAAGCCATCGACTTAGAGAATGTACCCATAATAAGGTCTACCTCGTCTGTCAAGCCGAAGTGATCACAAACACCACGACCCTGCTTGCCGAATACGCCAAGACCATGAGCCTCGTCAACCATGATAGAGCAGTTGTACTTGTGTTTCAGTTCTACGATAGCTGGCAGATTTGCGAGATCGCCCTCCATTGAGAACACACCATCAACGATGATGAGCTTGATAGCCTCCTCTGGAAGATTATTCAGCACGCGCTCAAGATCCTCCATATCGTTGTGCTTGTAGTGGAGCTGTGTTGCAAACGACAGACGACGTCCGTCAACAATACTGGCATGGTCGCGGTCGTCGCAGATGATATAGTCGCCACGACCAACAACTGCAGGGATAACGCCACTGTTTACAAAGAAACCAGTAGAGAAACAAAGAGCGTCGTCCTTGCCAATATACTCTGCAAGTTCTTTTTCAAGTTGCACGTGGATATCGAGCGTACCATTCAGGAAGCGACTACCTGCACAACCAGAACCATACTTATCAAGAGCTGCCTTACCAGCATCAATGATGCGCTGATCGCCAGTAAGACCAGTATAAGCATTTGAGCCAAACATCAGAACTTTGTGTCCGCCCATTTCTACTTCTGTGCCCTGCTTGCTCGTAATCTCACGAAAATAGGGATAAACACCTTCCGCCATGTACTTCTGCGGAAGACGATAGCTTTTATACTTTTCTTGTAACTGTCCCATTATAATATTAAATAGGTATATTTCAATTTTGTTATTTCCAAGGTGCAAAGGTACGAAAAATATGTTAAACACGCACGTTTTTCATAAGAAATATGACTTTTTGGTATTTTTCACCAAACCACAACCTTACTTATAACATTATTTTATTATCTTTGTGCCTTATTTATAGCATCAATAAATATGAAGAAAAAAGCCATTTTCATAATCAATCTAATTTCTGGCACATCTGACAAAGCTGCCATCCCCGAACTGATTGAGCAACTTCTTGACAAAGAGAAGTTCGAATATGAAATCGCAATAACTCAATATGCTGGCCATGCTTCAGAGATTGCATCAAAGGCGAAAGACGAAAACGTCGACTTGGTAGTGGCAGTCGGAGGCGACGGCACTGTCAACGAGGTAGCACGTGCCATCGTACACTCCAACACCGCACTTGGCATAATACCATGCGGTTCGGGAAACGGACTTGCACGCCACCTACAGCTACCTATTAATGTAAAGAAGTCGATAGAAATACTAAACACCTTTGAGGTGCGCGATCTTGACTATGGCATCATCAACGGATACCCATTCTTCTGCACATGCGGCATGGGCTTTGATGCCTTCATCAGTCTAAAATTCGCAGAAGCTGGCAAACGCGGTCCGCTAACATACATTGAAAATGTACTTAGAGAAGGCTTGAAGTACGAACCTGAGACATACACAGTGATGGCTGACGACGAGACGAGCCAGCACAAAGCCTTCTTAATATCGTGCGCCAACGCATCACAATATGGCAACAACGCATACATCGCACCACAAGCGTCTATGAGCGACGGACTAATGGATGTTATCATCATGGAGCCATTCGGACTGATTGACGCCCCACAAATCAGCATTGAGATGTTCAACAAAACACTCGATAAGAACAACTCGAAGATTAAGACATTCCGCTGCAAGAAACTACGCGTGCATCGCCACTCACCAGGAGCTATCCACTACGACGGCGACCCAGTTATGACGGGTGCTGATATCGACGTAGAGTTGAAGCCAAAAGGCATTAAGATTGTGGTAAACTCACAGGCTGACCGAAATCTCAGAAAGCCGAATGCCCTACAGAACGCAGCCACAGAACTATTCAACGAGATAAACATAATACGCGAAGAAATAAGCAAGAGTCGACTAAAACTGCAACAATGGAGTAAAGCCGTACAGCACAAATTCGACTTGTAAACAACAGCGAAGGCACTAAGCCTTCCACAACCACATCGTACAATCATAAATGTTCGCTTTCAAAAAGTTTGTAATCCACCAAGACCACTGCGCCATGAAGGTTGGTACCGACGGCGTACTACTTGGTTCATGGGCAAATGGCGGCAAACGCATTCTCGACATTGGTACTGGCACTGGACTCATTGCACTAATGATGGCACAACGCTATACTGATGCCACCATTGATGCTGTAGAGATTGACCATGACGCAGCCCTACAAGCATACGAAAACGTTAGCAACACCGAGTTTGCAAACCGCATAAAGATAGTAGAGACAGCAATACAACACTACTCCACTCAAGACAAGTACAACGCTATCGTATCCAACCCACCGTTTTTCATCGATAGTCTGCTCACCCACAACGCACAACGCTCTACAGCAAGACATGCTTGCGCGCTGAGATACTGCGAGTTGTTCGCTACCGTGAAAGCATTGCTCGATACTGACGGCGAGTTCAGTGCCATCATACCAACCGAATGTTTGCAAGCATTCATTGCCGAGGCATACAAGGCAGGACTTGCCATGTCGCGCCAATGTGCCGTGCGCACCACTCCCCGCAAACAGCCCAAACGCCACCTTGTAGCATTCCACCACGCAGACCACAAATGCGAGAGAGAAATGGAAGAAGTATGCCTACAAGATATTGATGGTTCAAGATCAGAATGGTACGCACAACTGACCGCCGATTTCTATATAAAATAACAACAAAAATTCACTCATTAGCAGAATTTTAAGTAACTTTGCACGGAAATACACACGCCCCCGATACACAGTTAACGAGATATGAATAAGAGAACGAGTACTTCAATACAGATGATAGCCGATTATGACGGCGATATTTCAAATTTGTTCAACGTAAACATAGAAGGCGAACTGCCCATTCTTGCCACACGTAACATGGCAATGTTCCCGGGAGTGATTACTCCCGTAATCATTGGAAGAAAACAAAGTCTTAATCTGCTCAACCATATACGCAAGACTCAGGATGCGAGCTTTGCCGTGTTCTGCCAGCACGACCAGGAAGTTGAGCACCCAGACACCAAAGACCTCTTTGAGTATGGAGTGTACGCACGCCTCGTGAAGATACTCGAACTGCCCGGACCTGGAAATAACATCACCGCAATCATCCAAGGTTTAGGACGCTGCAGACTGAACAAGCTCACCGCTAACAAGCCTTTCTTGATGGGCGAAATATCACCAGCCATGGAGGAACTGCCTGATGCAGACGACAAGGAGTTCAACACGGCAATGGAAGATTTGCGTTCTACCACTACGGAATACATCCGACAGAACGAAGATTTGCCTGATGAGTCGCAGTTTGCACTTAACAACATTTCGAATGATGTAATCGCAGTAGACTTCATCTGCACAAACCTGCCATTCGACATAGCCGACAAAGCCGAACTTATCTATACAAGTTCTATTAAGGAACGTGTCATCAAGACACTGAAGGTGCTGCACAAGGAGATACAGTTGCTCGAACTAAAACAGAACATTCGCACGAAGACTCGCGAAGATCTTGACGAACAACAGCGCGAATACTTCCTGCAGCAGCAGATAAAAAACATCAAAGAGGAGCTGGGCAGAGGCGAAGGATCACCAGAACGTAAGGAGCTTGAGCAGAAAGCAGCTAAGAAGAACTGGTCGGAGGATGTGGCAAAGCTCTTCCGCAAGGAGCTTGACAAACTGGATATGTTCAACCCGCAGAGCCCAGAATACAGCATACAGTACAACTATCTGCAGACGATGATTGCACTGCCTTGGGGCGAATACACCAAGGACAACCTTGACTTGAAACGTGCCCAGCGCGTGCTCAACCACGACCACTACGGCATGGAGAAGGTGAAGGAACGCATTCTCGAATACATGGCTGTACTGAAGTTGCGCGGCGACCTCAAGTCGCCTATCATCTGCCTCTACGGTCCCCCGGGAGTCGGCAAGACTTCACTTGGCAAGAGCATTGCCGCTGCCATGAAGCGCAAGTACGTGCGCATGTCATTAGGTGGTCTGCACGACGAAAGCGAGATTCGCGGACACCGCCGCACTTACGTGGGAGCCATGCCTGGCAGAATTATCAAGAATATACAGAAGGCAGGTTCGTCAAACCCTGTGTTTATCCTTGACGAGATCGACAAGGTGACACAGAACACCGTCAATGGTGACCCGTCATCAGCCTTGCTTGAGGTGCTCGACCCTGAACAGAACAACGCCTTCCACGACAACTATCTTGATGTTGACTACGACCTCTCGAAGGTGCTCTTCATTGCAACCGCCAACGACCTCAACACTATACCGCGTCCACTGCTCGACCGTATGGAACTTATTGAAGTGAGCGGATACATAACGGAGGAGAAGATTGAGATAGCGAAACGCCATCTCATTCCGCGTGAAATAGAAAACTGCGGATTGGACAAGGATGAGGAGAAGCCTACATTCACAAAGGCAGCCATAGAGAGAGTGATTGAGCAATACACTCGCGAAAGCGGTGTGCGTCAATTGGAGAAGCAGGTGAACAAGGCACTGCGCAAGATTGCATACAAGAAAGCCCTCGACAACGACGTGAACGAGAAGATTACGCCTAACGAAATTGAGGGACTGCTCGGCAAAGCACCTTTCTACCGCGACATATATCAAGGTAATAGCTATGCAGGTGTCGTTACGGGCTTAGCATGGACAAGCGTGGGCGGCGAAATTCTCTTTATCGAGACATCGCTCAGCAAGGGCAAGACGGGCAAGCTGACACTGACCGGAAATCTCGGCGACGTGATGAAGGAGTCGGCTGTCATTGCCCTCGAATACGTAAAGGCTCACATCGACACGCTCGGCGTAGACTATCGCATCTTCGACAACTGGAACATACATATCCACGTACCAGAAGGTGCAACGCCGAAGGATGGTCCGTCGGCAGGTATCACAATAGCTACGTCTATCGCCTCGGCACTCACACAGCGCAAGGTGCGCAAGAACACAGCCATGACAGGCGAGATAACGCTCCGCGGAAAGGTTCTGCCAGTAGGTGGCATCAAGGAAAAGATTCTTGCAGCCAAGCGTGCCGGCATCACCGACATTGTTATGTGCCAGGAGAACCGCAAGGACATTGAGGAAATTCCTGAGATGTACCGCAAGGGTGTTGACTTCCACTATGTGGAAAATATACAGGATGTATGGAAGTTTGCGCTCACTGATGAGATTGTAGACAATCCGATTAATTTTAAAATTGAAGAAGAAACGAAAGAATGACTTTTGAACTGCAACATACCGACCCGTGTAGCGACGCTCGCACTGGTATAATAACCACCGACCACGGACAGATAAAGACCCCTATCTTCATGCCCGTAGGCACAGTTGGCTCTGTGAAGGGAGTACACTTCAACGAACTCCGCGAACAGGTGAAGGCACAGATTATCTTAGGCAACACCTACCATCTCTACCTGCGTCCAGGTCTTGACACTCTGCAAAAGGCTGGCGGATTGCATAAGTTCAACACATGGGACCGTCCGATACTTACCGACTCTGGCGGCTTTCAAGTGTTCTCGCTCACCGGCATACGCAAGTTGCGTGAGGAAGGCTGCGAGTTCCGCTCACACATTGACGGATCGAAGCACATCTTCACACCAGAGAATGTTATGGACACAGAACGCATCATCGGAGCCGACATAATGATGGCATTCGACGAATGCCCTCCAGGCGAAAGCGACTATGAGTACGCCAAGAAGAGTCTCGGACTCACACAACGTTGGCTCGACCGCTGCTTCAAGCGCTTCAACGAGACAGAACCCCTCCACGGCTACAACCAGAGCCTCTTCCCTATCGTGCAGGGTTGCAAATACAAGGACTTGCGTCGTGAGGCGGCGAAACATGTCGCCGACAAGGGAGCTGACGGCAACGCCATCGGCGGATTGGCTGTGGGTGAACCGACAGAAGTGATGTACGAAATGATTGAGGTGGTGAACGAGATTTTGCCGAAAGACAAACCGCGTTATCTCATGGGCGTGGGCACACCGCAGAACATCCTTGAGGCAATAGAACGCGGCGTGGATATGTTCGACTGCGTGATGCCTACCCGCAACGGACGCAATGCGATGCTCTTCACCTACGAGGGCACAATAAACATACGCAACAAGAAGTGGGAGCAGGACTTCTCGCCGATTGATCCCGACGGATGCGACATCGACCGCATACACTCGAAGGCTTATCTACACCACCTCTTCAAAGCACAGGAGTTGTTGGCTATGCAGATTGCAAGCATTCATAACTTGGCTTTCTATCTACGACTGGTCACTGACGCACGCAAACATATTGAGCAAGGCGACTTCGTACAATGGAAAGCAAGCGTTATAGACAACCTCGGAAGAAGAATTTAAATGAAGATAAAAAACATCAGGCGTTTACACAAACTGCTACATCTGCAGCAGACAGTACGCAGAAAGACCAAAGGAATACGCACAGCTTGGGCATGGTTATGCCACAAGCTGCGCTTTCTCCGTGTCTTGAACGTGATAAACCCATTCCACTATATCAGCATTCTCGACTGGTATATCATACGCAAGTTCATCGGCACGTACATCTACTCTATCATACTGATCATCTCTATCAGTATCGTGTTCGACGTGAACGAGAACCTCGTAAAGTTCACTCAATACCACGCACCGCTAAAGGCTATCGTATTTGACTATTATGCCAACTTCGTGCCTTACTTCGCCAACTTGTTCAGTCCGCTATTCGTATTCATCGCGGTAATTTTCTTCACATCCAAGCTGGCTTCAAACTCCGAAATCATATCCATGCTTGCTGCAGGAGTTTCGTTCAAGCGCCTCATGCGCCCTTATATGATTTCGTGCGTACTCATCTCTACACTCTCGTTCTTCCTCAGTGCATACGTCATTCCACATGGCACGGTGATAAGACAGAACTTCGAGACTATGTACAAAAACAAAAAGAAGAACACATCGGCAGAGAACGTTATGCTGCAAGTGGACAAAGGCACTATTGCGTACATACAGCATTACGACAACAATCAAAAATGTGGATATGGCTTCTCTCTCGACAAGTTTGAGAACAAGAAACTCGTGAGCCATCTTACGGCAATGGATATCCAGTACGACACCATCTCCGACTCAAAGTACCACTGGACTCTTTCCAACTGGAAGATACGTGAGCTGCGCGGACTACGCGAACATATCACAAGCGGAATAAAGCGCGACACCATCATACAGATGGAGCCAACCGATCTCGTTTACTCGAAAGGACAGCAAGAAACATTCACCAATCCGGAGCTGAAAGAGTATATCGGCAAACAGAAAAATCGCGGTAACGGCAACGTCGTACAATACGAAGTGGAATACCACAAACGAATAGCTTCGTCGTTCGCATCGTTCATCCTGACCACCATCGGTCTGTCGCTATCATCGCGCAAACGCAAAGGAGGAATGGGCATGTATCTCGGCATGGGACTCGCCTTGAGCTTCGGCTATATCATGCTACAAACAGTATCGTCTACATTTGCCATCAATGCCAACACGCCACCAATTTTGGCTGCATGGATTCCGAACTTCATCTTTGCAATCGTTGCGTATTTCTGCTATAAAAAAGCCCCTAATTAAAAAAATAAAACCCATAACATAATATGTATTTCGACGAAACACAACTCAATGACAATGTGCTCGACGCATTATATGATATGCGCTTTGATCAGTGCACACCAATACAAGAGAAATGTATTCCGCCTATCCTCGAAGGCCGTGACCTCCTTGGTGTGGCGCAGACAGGTACGGGCAAGACTGCAGCCTATCTCCTCCCCATACTCTCAAAACTCGACGACGGTGGCTATCCGCACGATGCCATCAACTGCGTCATCATGAGTCCGACACGCGAACTCGCACAACAGATAGACCAAGCTATGCAGGGCTTCGGCTACTACCTCAACGGCGTGAGCAGCGTGGCTGTGTATGGTGGCAACGACGGCAACCGCTACGATCAGGAGCTGAAGAGCTTCCAGATGGGTGCCGATGTGGTAATAGCCACGCCTGGACGCCTTATCAGCCACATCTCTCTCGGCTCTGCCGACCTTAGCAAGGTGAGCTTCTTCGTTCTCGACGAAGCAGACCGAATGCTCGACATGGGATTCTCAGAGGATATCAAGATGATTGCAAGCAAATTGCCTGCCACTTGCCAGACTATCATGTTCTCGGCTACAATGCCCGAAAAAATTGAAGAACTCGCAAAAAGTCTGCTGAAAAACCCCGTAGAGGTAAAGATTGCAGTGAGCAAGCCTGCAGAGAAAATCAAACAGAGCGCATACGTCTGCTACGAAACACAGAAGATAGGTATCGTAAAAGACCTGTTCCGCAAAGGCGACCTCAACCGCGTAATAATATTCTCGGGCAAGAAGCAAAAGGTGAAGGCTATCAACCGCACACTGCAGCAGATGAAGATTAACTCTGGTGAGATGCACTCAGACCTCGAGCAGGCTGAACGCGACGAGATTCTCTACAAGTTCAAGACCGGACAGATCGACGTGCTCGTGGCTACTGACATCGTGGCTCGCGGCATCGACATCGACGACATCGCCATGGTCATCAACTTCGATGTGCCCCACGACCCAGAAGACTACGTCCACCGTATAGGACGTACTGCACGAGCACAACGCGACGGCATCGCTATCACATTCGTAAGCGAAGACGAAATCAGCAGCTTCAAACAGATAGAGAAATTCCTCGGACGTGTTGTCGACAAGAACGAACTGCCCGAAGGTCTTGGAGAGGCTCCCGACTACAACGCCCCACGCTCAAGAGGCAGAGGCGGAAAGGGACGCGACGAAAAACGCCCAAGAAACAACTCTAAAGCCAATGGTTCACAGGGCGACAACAACAAGCACCGCGACAACAGAAAGAAGAACAACGCAAAGGAGCGGAACAATAACGAGACTTCTGCTACAGAAACGCCACAGACCACAAATGCTCAAGAGACCGTTGCAGAAACAACTACTCCGGACGGCACACAACCCACTACGCAAAAGAAGCGCAGACGCAAGCCGAACCGCAAGCCTGCCAATGCAGAAGGCGGCAACAATCAGCAAACGGAGAATGGAGCCAAAGAAAGCAATGCAAACAATAACAAGGGCGATAACGCCAAGAGACGCAATGAGCGTGCTGCACGTGATGGCGAACAGGCAAAGCAAAACAACGAACAACCTAACCGTAATGGCGGACAGACAAAACGCAACAATCAGCAACGTCGCCAGCGTAAGGACAACGCTTCACGCCGTTCAAATCAGAATCGCAAGCAGGATAGAAAGGAGAATGGAAAGAGCACTACAGCAAAATCCACTCCCAATGTGCCAGCTATAAAACAGCCAACCACACTTACAACTATCCTTAAAAAGCCATTAAACTGGCTAAAATCGCTCGGAAAGAAGAAAAATTAAAGAAAACCACGAAAAAGGTGCGCAAATATTTTGGAGTTTCAAAATAAATGCGTACCTTTGCACTCGCAATTAAGGAATAAGCCTAATTGCTTAATATTAGGAGGCTCCGTAGCTCAACTGAATAGAGCATCTGACTACGGATCAGAAGGTTGCAGGTTTGAATCCTGCCGGAGTCACACAGAGTTCAAATAGAGTTTTAAAACTCCATGAGAATTTCTAACGAATAAAAATAAGAGAAGAGGATATTACTTTACGTAATGTCCTCTTTTTCTGTATATTACGCTTCCCTACCCCAACGGAAAGCAGACGATGTAGCCCTGGCTGATGTCGCTGACGGCGACAATGGCGGTGGCGAACTGCAGCAGCTGCAAGGCTTCCTCGAAGCCGTCAAGTCCGGAGACCCGGGCAAAGACGAAGTCGTGAGCCTTGGCGAACTTGTTCTTTTCGGTGAGGGATGCGAAGAAAGTTGTGGCATCCCAATTGATGTTATTGTCTGTCATTTCGTTTGTCGTTTGATGTCTTCAACTTCTTTCGCTTTAGCATCGAGTTCTGTGAGCGCTCGCCATGTGTCCATCGAGAGCACTGCTTCCTCTTTGGTGATGTCGCCTCCGGTAAGCGCACGGATCTGTGCGTTCATGGCAGTCCGTAGCACCTCGCCGATGGGCGGTGTGTAGCCGAGGAGGTTTTCAGAGTCGCTTGGGATGGTTTTGAGGAAGTGAGGGAACATGCCCGAAAAGTACCATTTGAGGGAGGCGAACCAGTAGAAGCTGCCATAGAGATATGGTTTGGTGAGACGCACCCTCTTTACGTCTGGGTACATGAGCGTGGCGAGGTCTTTTTAGTAAGGACTCGTTCTTGGTATGGAGAAAACCTTGGTAATAGTTGTCGCAGGAGATAAACGTGGAGAACGGCACTTCCGTGAAGTCTTTGTCAATGGCCTCCGCTTTGCCGATGCGCGTGATGCGGACGGGTGATGCGGGAAAATGGCGGAGAAAGTCCAATGAGGCAGTGGCGGAATGGATTTGGCGGAACGTGAGTTGTGCTTCATGTTTGGGTTTGTGGCGTTGCCTTACGAGATAGTTGCTGTTATGCAGATGGCAGAGCACGGTGATGTCGCCCCACTTGAACAGGCAGAGCGTGAGGATTTCTTCCATGGGCAGGTCGCGAGAGAGCTGCGTGAAGAAATATAGGAGTTGGTGGTCAGAAAGGGATTGCCAACCTGGGGGGAGGGATAAATTGAAAAATGCTTCCATACTGCGAAAGTACGGAAACATTGGTATGGGGGAAAAGACATCTTACTTTTTACTCACCATTTTGTTAGATATAAACAATCTGTTATCTGTTCTTACTGCTTGTAGTATTGAGGCCTTTTTCTTTATTTTATCACAAAAAATAAAATTTACGTAGTTAAATAAGTCATCTACTGACATACTCCCTTTGCTTTTAGATAATATGTCATAAATAACATCTTCAATTGGCTTCCTTTTCCCTCTTAAAGCAATTCTATTATTTACATCAACTTTTTTATTAAGTTCATTAATAAACATAGCTCCAATGATTGGACTAACATCCTGGACATATGGAATATAGTTTTCTATATTCCATGCATTTTTAAAATACTTTTCTGCATATTCATCAATCCTGCATAAGATATATGCATCAGAACCATATTCATAATAGTATGCCATTTCTATAAATTTATCAAAATCAAAGATACTAGCAACATCATTATTTATTAGATACAGATTTTTCCAATAGTTATTTGTTCTTTTAGTCTTGATAAATGGAGATGTTCCTATTAATTTAAAATGGTTTCGCAATAAA
>ERZ1034781.851-NODE-851-length-14281-cov-4.997329_pt1 | contig 14281 bp, 24 predicted proteins | sample MGYA00520700_ERZ1034781 | MGnify/ENA primary metagenome ERZ1034781 (study PRJEB33766, sample SAMN09781709) | gut metagenome | biome: gut microbiome | host: Homo sapiens | place: Madagascar | study: EMG produced TPA metagenomics assembly of the PRJNA485056 data set...
GGCTAGAGAATTAAAGGGATATAATCAGGAAGAAGCGGCAAAGCTCATTGGTATAAGCAAGGATACGCTTGGTAATTATGAAAGAGGGAAGAGCTATCCTGATGTTCCGATCATTCGAAGAATTGAGGAGTTATATGGAGTGCCATATAATCGACTTATTTTTTTACCTTTAGATTACGATAAAACCGTAAATTCTATATAGAATTTGATACGGAAGCAGAACAAAAGAAAAATTTTAGAAAAAAATCTCATTTATAGTGTTTTTTCTGTTCGATGTCGTCTTACTACACATGTAGGACCATAACAGAAGGCAGCAGGACAAAGGAAGAGAGGAGGTGCGAAAGATGAGTGATTCAAAGCATATGGATGATTTGAACATGATGGATTCAATTTTGTATAAGGAAATTCTTCCGGCAATATCAAAGCAGATATCAAGCGTAGCGTTTGAACTTAGTGTGCCAATTAGGAAAAAAATACTGGTACATAAAGGGAATCTATATAAAAAGAATATATGTAATTACATAGATTCCCAAATAAAGTTTTTTTGCTCTGAGGCTGAAAGAACTACTGCAAAAGGGATAGCCCAGTCAGAGGGGCTTGCCGTAGAGCTTAATCAAATTTATCAGGATGATCAGAATCCCAAACCAAGTGTAAAGGCGTCGACTCCGGATCATCAAGCTGAATATCCAATAGTTCCAGTTTGGACATCAAATCAAGAACTGTCAAAACTGATAGCTTCATCGAAAAATTGATGGCTTCATTCATAACATTATGGCATAACTCAACCTCATTATTGGAGTACTGACATATTTTTTGAAATTGGTTATGTAACAGTTCCGCATTGTTTTGGCAGACACTATCAAGGTATTTAATCAATTCAGTTGTACCAATAACCATAGAAAAATCCCCCTTTCATATTTACTCGGCTCTGGCGGGAGCCTGTAAGGAAAGTATAGAGGTGGATGTGTAAATGGTCAATAGAGAAACACGTAGGAAGCAGGGTAAAGGGAAGGAGGCGTGAGTATGGCGATGAAAGAAACAGATGCACAAATGAATCTGCAGAAAGTTGATATAGAAATCGATGCAACGATTATATCGGTATGTCAGCAGATACGGAATCTTGATGCAAAAAAAGATGAGAGATATGCAGATGTAGTGGATGCAGTTGCACAGCTGATCAATGCAAAAGCAGCTATGTTGAGAGCATTATAAAAAGCCTATACCGCAATATGCGATATAGGCAAGTGTAATTAGTACATGCCTTTCCGCTTTTCTGCACGAATTTCTGAGAAGCGTTGTTTGATCTCATCGCGAACAGAGTTGTACTTATCGGCAAGCTGTGCCGGCGTTAAACCAGATAAGTCCTGATTCTGGAGATAGAGCATAGCTAATGCTTCCTGCTGATTAGACGGAAATGTGTATAAAGAATCAGAAGTTGGCATATAGAAATTCCCCCTTTCATATTTACTCGGTTCTGGCAGGAACCTGTAGGGAAAGTATAGAAGCTGTGGGAGAAATAGTCAAGCAGACGGGAGGCTGCAGAAGAGACGTCTATTAAAAAAATTTTTTGGAGACAAACTATAAACAGGAGGATATGAGGGAAATGACAAAGAGTGAATTTGAATACCTGATTCACGGATCTGTGACGGATGAGGAGTACGAGCTGATCGAGACCGTATATATGTGGCATCCGGCAATTCGGAATACATCCGGTAAGGAAGAAGTAGCGGAGTTGTATAAGAGTTTTGGACTGGTGATCTTTAAGGATATGTACCCGCGTGCAATGAAGCTAAAGGAGATAGATGAGGAGATTCGGTCACTTAATCGGGCGAAAGACAGCTTGATTGCGAAACGGGAACGATTGAAGAAGGGAGCGTGATTGGATGGCAGATGACTCTCAGATTAAAAACGATTTCGTAAATGAGATTGTGATATCCATGTATGCGGATATTGGAGAGGAATGTGCAACCAGATTGAAGAACGTATTGTATATGAATCTGACAAGGTATGACATGAGCATGAAGTCGACGGACGTGGCTATATACAAGGGTGATGAGACAGAGATATTGCTTCGTAAGTTTTTGATCGCGAAGAAGATAAAGGGATGCACAGATAGGACAATTCAGTATTACAAATGCACATGTGAAATGTTTTTCAATAAAGTGCAGAAGTCACCAATGGACGTAGATGCCGATGATATCCGGCTGTATATCGCGGAGCGGCAGGCAAAGGACAAAGTATCAAATGTCACAATTAATAATGAACGCCGGAACATAAGCAGCTTCTTTGACTGGTTGCAGAAGGAAGAAATCCGGTTGAAAAATCCGATGATGAAGATCGATGCCATTAAAGAGGTAAAAAAGAAAAAACATGCATTTACGGAGCTGGAGATTGAAACGATGCGCAATTGTATCAAAGACGAGAAGAACAAAGCAATTTATGAAATTCTCGTATCGACATGGGCGCGGGTATCCGAGGTTGCGCAAATCAGAATAGACGAGATCGAGGGTGACAAGCTCATAGTTCATGGCAAAGGACAGAAGGATCGAACAGTGTATTTGAATGCAAAGGCTCAGATTGCAATTCAGAACTATATGCAATTAAGAAGTGACGATAATCCGTATTTGTTTCCGCGCATGGTAGCAGTTAAGAAAATCGGGAAGATAAAAGAAAAAAAGAGCAAGTGGTATCAGAATCCGGACTATATCGATAAAGGACACACAGGAGCTGGAACAATTGAGTACATGATTAGGAAAGTGGGAAAAAGTAACAATATTCAGGCAAACCCACACAAATTCCGAAGAACTGGGGCAACAATGGCGCTTCGATCTGGTATGCCGATTGAGCAGGTGAGCCGGATATTAGGACATAACAGCATAGAGACAACACAGATCTATCTGGACATTAAGGAATCCGATGTCAAAGATGCTTATGACAAATATGCGAGGTGAATATGGACTATAAAAAAGAGATTATTTCGGCAATTCAAAAGATATCAGGACGGTATTCAGTTTATGAGGTATTTGCGGACTGGGTAAAGATGACGGCAATCGCAATTAGTAACACGATAGATATTAACAACTATCCATCACGCGAAAAAGAGTACATGGAGATATCCCATAAATATACGCTGGATGAACTGATGCAGATGTCAGAAATGTGCAGCCTGCTCACAAGAGCGTGTGAAGAGAAAATGGAAGATGTTCTTGGATACATCTATATGCATCTTGAGATATCAAATGCACGACTTGGACAGTTCTTCACCCCGTATCATGTATGCCAGCTTATGGCACAAACATATAAAGCTCCGGAAGATACATTGATCCGGGTAAGTGAGCCAACCTGTGGTGCCGGTGGAAATATCATTGCGATAGCAGAAAAACTGAAAGCCGATGGAATCAATTACCAGGAACGATTGTGTGTCACATGTCAGGATCTGGACTGGAAGGCTATATATATGTGCTACGTACAGTTAAGTCTATACGGAATACCGGCAGTTGTGGTACAGGGCGATACGCTGCGTGAACCGTTCAATGGGAAATTGACTGGAAATGTATATGTTACACCGATGAAGGCGTTGCAATTGAACCGGTAACAGAATGTAACCAATTGAGTCGGTGACAAATTGTCACCAACTGAATTAGTAAGGAGAGTGAGGACTATGGAAGAAGCAAAAAGAAAAGAGTACAAGCTGCAGAACGCTTACACGCTTGCAATCTATATGGGTATCAGCGAAACAATCGCACATGAAATCAAGTATGGTAAGGAAGATAAGCGGGAAGAGCTGGCGTACATGGTAGATCGGTACAACCGGGAAGAGGTTATATCCGGTGCGACACTGGAAGAACAGCTGAAACAGTATAACCAGCTCGCAGGAGAAAAGTATGGAATGGAAGGAGGCGAAAATCATGGAGATAACAGCAATTAAGTATATTAGTGCATCGCCGTACGTGACGAAGGCGCAGATACAGAAGGCGTTGGATGTGTCAGCGCGTACGGTATCGAACCGGCTGGCAGAGATTGACATGTATGTGCAGAAAGGAAGATATGGTGCATACACGATATTGGATGGATGCGGTGTGACATACGTCAATTACCTTGCATTTGTAGATTTTCTGAAATACAGGAAGGATCTGAAGGCAGGACACAGAGTGCCGGCGTTTAATCCGACAGCAATCGCGAGACAGATCGGCTGGGGTAGCCTGCAGGCTGAATATCAGTAAAGAGAGGACGAGAGAATGAGCAACGATATGATTTTTGCTACATACAAAATGGCGACGATCGCGATGGTAGAAGGTGCTGTACTGCTTTGGATGGGGATGATATATGGCTTCTGGATCATGGTAGCCGGAACAATCTGGCAGCAGCTGATCGCACTTGCGAACGAAACGGAGGAAGAAGATGAGACTGAAAGACGAGAAACTAAAGCGTCCGGCAAAGCCGACGCGAAAGCAAAAGGAAATCATGGCAAAAAACGGCTTACGATGGGAAAATTGGAACGTGGAAGCAGACTGCGCAGATCATCTGATCGTGAAGAGCAAGACGTCAGACAGAAGAAGGGTGGCGTACAAGTGACCAAGATGGATGAGATCATGCACAAGGCATATATGAGTGCAAAGAGCTTCGCAGAATTGGAGCCACCGGAAGGATGCCTGTATATAGGCAGCAGGATCGCGAATGGCGACCGGTACCGATACTGGGTGGCGGAAAATGGAACATACTACCATGAGTCAACCGGAGAAGCTGCACTGAAAAGAAAAAGAGCCGGCTGAAAACCGGCTCAGGTGTAATACATCGAATCTGAACAATTTGAGTGTATCACACCAAGCTTATATCGTCAAGAAAAGCGGGATAAAAGCTCGCTTTGAGACAGTATTAGCATATTAAAGTTAGGGACAAGGATACACTTTCGATGGCATACAGAAAACATACATACTATTTCCAAAATTCCATAGAGCATGCATATAAGTTCGCAGGGCATACAGGAGCAAAAGGCGAGCACCGGGCGAAAAGGAAGAAACCGACACCGGAACAGGTGAAGCGGCAGAATCAGATCAATAAAGAGAACAAATATAGACATTTGTTGAAAGCAAACTTCCTCCCAGGCGATTGCTGGATCACAGTGAAGTATCCGGCAGGTACGCGAAAAAGCATGGATGCGGTCAAGCAGGATTTGGCACTGTTCGACAAGCGCATGCGGAGAGATTATGCAGCACACGGCGAGAAGTGGAAGTGGGTACGGCGCGTAGAGATTGGCAAGCGCGGCGGTATCCACATCCACCTGATCTGCAATCGGATATGGAACACGGAGCTGCTGATAGCAAAGAACTGGCCGGGATTATCACATCATAGTGAACCTGTCCGGGATGAAGAAGGATTCGGACAGCTTGCATCGTATCTGTGCAAACCGCTTCCGGAAGAGCTTGAACAGGAAAGCATATTTGACCCGGAAGAGATCAAGCGCGCATCCAGTCTTTCTTCAAGCAGAAACTTAGTACGTCCGGAACCGGAGAAGAAAGCATATGTCCGGCGGACGATGAGAAAGATCATCACGGATGGACCGGAAGCCCGTCCGGGGTATTACATAGATAAAAAATCAATTCGAATTGGCATAAATCGGGCAACAGGGTACAGCTATGTCTATTACACGGAAGTAAAGATACAGCAGACAAAGAGAGTGATACGAGCACCGGGCGACGATTTGGCGAAGTTGCACCGGTGCAACGAAAGGAAGAGGCGAAAATGCAGGAAGTGAGGATATATATTGAGACATCGACGATTGCACCGCGTGCCACAAAGGCAGATGGTATGTATGTGATGGAAGCATACGAGGATGGAAAGCAGATGCTGTACAAGGGCGAGCCTGTGATCGTGTACGATGTGATGCATTTTGAACATTGCAATACAAACATTATAGCACTGACATTGCTCATTGCGGCGCTGGAGCGCATGCAGAAGAAATGTATTGTGCATATCCACACACGTACAGAGCATGTTTTATGGACGCTGAAAAATGACTGGTTAGGTGGCTGGAAGAAAAATGGTTGGAAGTCGGCAAGAGGTGTTGCAATCAAGAATGCAGAAATGTGGGAAAAAGTCGAGTATTTACTCAATAAAAATGAAAGTTGGACCGTATCCGAGGACACGCACGAGTGGAAGGCTTGGATGCAGGAGAAGATGAAGAATGGAGGCATGAAAGATGTGGGATAAATTTGGAGAGTTGGACAGTGCTGAAGAGATCAATCGCCTTGCGGCAGCAGAACTGCAGGAGGGCGACGTCGACGCACTCAAAGCACTTGCGGAAGAAAACGGACTGGATAAAGATGACGTGGAGGATTATATCGATGGGCTGATTGATACATTGACTACGCCGGAGCTGGCAGCGGTCGGGAAGCTGGATGTGGAAGCAAAGCATCTGGATGTTAAAGGAATACTTAAAGACTGGGTGGATGAGCTGAAAGCGGAGATCATGAGAGACAGGGAGTTTGCCATAGCGGTACGACGGAAAGGGAAGAGCCTTGCGGGGTATATTGCATTGACAGCGGAGACGGGATATACGAATCGCGCTGTGGTGCACAAAGAGATAGTGGCGAAGACTACAACAATTAAAAACATGATCGGATCGCATGAGTTTTCTATCGGGATTCCGACGCGGACGGAGCGGAAACAGTTGATGCATACATACTATGAGGGAGGTGTCGACTGATGATGGCATTCAAAGGATTCACACCTAATCTGAAGAGCGTAATGGGTGATGGAAAGAAAGAGACATGTCACTTTGTACCAGGAGAGACAAAGAAGGTTGAAAGAAGCAAGACTGCAAATTCCGGATTCCATTGCTGCGAATATCCGCCGGACTGCCTGCGATACTACAGTTGGGAAAAAAATCGTTTCTTCCGCGTAGAGGCGGAAGGCGATATCGACGAGGATGAAGGAGAACGTATCGCGGCAACAGAGATTACGATTGTGGAAGAGCTGGATGCACGGAAATTTGCTTATTATACCATGCGATATATAGCCATGTATCCACGGAGAAAGAATTGGATCACGAATATGACAGGAGTATCCATACAGCCGGACAAAGCAAAGGTATCGGAAGCGGGGCATATAGCAATTGCCAGAGGCAGCAGTCCGCGTGTCAGAGGTACAGAGGGAAGCGTGGTCGGACTAATTGTCGAAAAGGACGAAGAAATCAAGAATATGAAAATGCTCGTCGTAACAAGTAAATATGCGGATAAATGGCTGTACATCGATAAGAACAGACAATTGCATGTGGAGGAAGATGTATGAAAGAAAAAGCGATAGAGAAAACACCGGCGCCGAAGACGAAGAAAAAAGGTTGGTGGACAATCCTGCAGGTTGTACAGGGAATTGTAGTATTGAATATTTTCAAGAATAAAGTATTGCAGAGGCGGCACTGCTTTAACCCGACGAATAGCGAGTATGCAACATGGCATGCGAATACCGGGGTATGGCATGCAGAGAAGGTGCCTGCTGCATACGAAGCGAGCTGGGATGGCAGTTATGGATATTCCGGAAAAAATGGTGACAGCAGTATGTCGAGCGATGATCATGATCGATTGAAGGAAATATTGGATGATGCACAAAAGCCATATACATATTATCGAACGAATTTGATTGACCGTATATATGATTTGGAGCAGGAAAGAGACAGGAAAGCGCGGCAGACAAAGGAAGAGCGAAGATTTGCAAGAGTTACAGCATTGATGGATCGTGTGCCAGATGTGCCTACAGATCTGCGAGACTGGATAGATAAGCAGTTCACCGGCGGGGAAAACTGGTGTATCAAGGACAGGGATACAAAGAAATGGGTATGCTCGGCATGTGGCGGTTCGTTTGAATTGAAGAATAAGCCGCGGAACAACGACAACATTACATGTCCGGAGTGTAATCGGGAGATTAAGTATTTGTCACGAAAACGGAAAGTTGAGATGGTTGAACATTTCTGCCTGATCCAGCCGATTGATACAGACACATCCGTATGCAGGCATTTTGTAACAGAAATCACTTTCGAACCGGGAGTATGTGAACACAAAAATATATGGATAGATGAAGAAATACGGGTAATCCTGAACAAGCAAATTGATACGCTTGAATTCAATCGAAAGAAAAAAGCAGAATGCAAAATCTACTATAAGCAGTGGAGTTACTTTGATAACAAAGGAAATCCGCAGAACAAGCGGGAATATGTCGGTGCATTGTATGATGCCGGCATCATGGAAGCCTTCAAGGATACAAGCTACGAGCCGTGGAGCCGGTTATTCACCCAGATGGCGGCAGCGGGACAGCAGTGTAACTGGAATGCAATGATGGCAGCAATAAATGACAAAGAATACATACAAGTGGCAGAGATGTTGTTCCGTGGAAGATTCTACCGGATGCTGACAGAGACAAGCATGCAGATAAGTTATTGGGAATTAAAATATATCGGTTACCTGGATGTGACCGGTCGGACGATTGAAGAGGTGTTCGGAATCGCAGACAGACAGAAAATAAACCGGATCCGGGATTGTAATGGCGGCAGGATGGTCCTTAAGTGGATGCAGTACAGTGAAGAAAAAGGCGAGAAAATATCTGAGAAGCTGCTTACATGGGCGAAGCGTGAAAATATCACGCCGGGTACATTAAAAGAGCCGTTGACGTATATGTCGGCAGAGCAGGCAATGAACTACATCGAAAAGCAGAAAAAGGAGCAGTACAAAGGAAAGAGTACGCGTGTAATCGTAGATCAATATGCCGATTATATACGGATGTGTAACAAGCTGAAAAAGAAACTGGAAGATGAAATGATCTATAAGACGCGGGAACTGAAGCGGCGACATGATGAAGCGGTCGAGGAAATCAAGGTAAGGGAAATAGAGATTGATTCAGAGGAGTATTCAGAACGGTATCCGGAAGCAGAGGATGTACTGAAGGAAATAAAAAAGAAATTCGAGTACAGAGGCACCGAATATTTCATCATGGTACCAGAGCGGATATATGACATTGTATGCGAAGGGCGGAGTCTGCATCACTGCGTCGGATCCACAGACCGGTATTTTGACCGGATGGCGCAGCATGAGACATACATTTGCTTCCTGCGGAAGGTAGAAGAACCGGACAAACCATTTTATACGATCGAAGTGGAACCGGGAGGCACGATCAGACAGCATCGTGGCATGTTCGATGAAGAACCGGAGTTAGAAACAGTAAAACCATTCCTGAAGGAATGGCAGAAAGAGATACGGAAACGAATGAGTGAGGAAGATCATGCACGCGCGAAGCAGTCGAAGGTATTACGAGAAGCAAATATAAGGGAATTGCAGGAGAAGAACAATACCAGAGTGCTTCAGGGATTGATGGAAGACTTTATGGAGGCAGTGTGAAAGGAGCGAAGACATGTTGGAATTAGCAGAAAGATCAGAAGAGTATTCACAGGAATATCTTGCATTCAAGCAGGAGCTTGATACAGAGCTGAACAAGGCAGCAGACGGATTTGTGAAGATAGGTTATCTGCTCCGTAGGGCAGAGGACTCTGATATCCTGCGGACAAGCGGGTACCGGAATGTAACGGAATTTGCGGCGGCAGAATACGGATTGTCAAAAGACGTAGTTTCAAGATATATCAACATTAACAAGCGCTACAGTGAGGGCGGGTATGCGCCTGCCCTTGCAGAAAGATATCATGGGTTCGGCATGGCAAAGTTGGCAGAGATGCTGACACTCCCGCAGGCGATTGTAGACACGATTCCGGAAGAATTATCGAAGACAGAAATCCGGGAGATCAAGAAGGAGTTCGATGCAGAGCAGGGCGTGACAGATATCGAGATTGCGATTGAGGCAGCAGGACAGCCAGAGGAACAAAGAGAAGATAAGTTGCTGACGCAGGTAGTCAGAGCATGGCTGCATGATATACCGGACGACTTCCGGAGATTATCGCGCGTGATTTATCAGGATTATGATATCGACAAGATGATGGACATCATTGCGCCGGACGAGACGAGAGTGATCATCGTGCGAGTCCCGGGCGTTGGAAGGCTGATGATGACATGCTCGATTTCGGCAAGTATCAAGATCGTCAATATGCGTACCGGAGAAAATGGGCAGATAAGCTGGGAAGACCTGTGTAGCGCCGCATCTGCAATCTGTGCGCGCAGATATCCGGATGAGAGGATCGAAGATGTCTGGGCGAGGACATATGATGATCCGTATCCGGAAGAGAAGAAAGAAGAACCGAAGCCGGAGCCAAGGAAGGAAGTGAAAAACGAAGAGAAGAAGCCTGCGAAGCGGAAGGAAAGTAAAGTCACGGTTGCAAAGCCGGTAAAGAAAGAAGAACCGAAGAAGCAGTATGAAAAGCCTGTGATTGTCGAGATGCATCCGGAAGTGCTGGAAAAAGATGCAGAAGAAGTGAAGAATGCAGCGGAAGCTGATCAGGAAAGCGCGAGTCAGAAAGAAGATACTGAAGAGCAACAGATAGAAGCATATGCTCCAGCAGGGTATTGGGGATATACAGACAATTCCGAATACGAAGAGACATTGGAAGAGCTTCAGGATGACATGAAGGATCTGCATAAATATTTTGAGCAGAAAGACTACAGTATGGCAAAGAAGACGGCAGAGGATGTTAGAGATGGGATTGAGAGTCTGCTGAAGATAATGGAGAGACACAATGGATAAAGTAAGAAAGGAGAAAACAATGACAAATAAAGGAACATGTAAGTACTGTATGAATATTGTACTCTTTGGAGAAGAGGTACCAGATGAGCAGGCAGAGGAGCATGCAATCATGATGTGCGACTGCACTGGAGCACGGATACACCAGAGAGCGAGAGAACGGCAGGAGAAGGCAAAGGACAATATCGAGCTGGCGATCCATGAGACGGACGAGAAAGTATGCGAGTATCTGAAACAGTGCGTGGAGCTTGTTGATCGGAGAAACATAGTGAAGATAACAGTTGATAATGGTCGAGGTGTTAAGGTTACGATCAGCAAAACGAATAAGGACACAATCAAGGTAACGAAAAAAGTGAGTAAGGACGTGGTGTACGATGAGTAGATCGGTAGTGGAGCAACTAAAGGAAGTCTCATATGAACGATTCGGAAATGACGGCATGGGCGGAGAACTTGTGGTTAATTTAGATGATGCAATAAATGTTATAAGAACAAGAGAATTGAATTGTGATGAAACACAAGAAATTAGAACGGTTCTGAAACATATGCATGAAATACTTGATGAAGCTATTGAGACTAATGCATGCGGAAATGAAAACGAATTAAGCAGAATGGTCGAGGCATACTTACCGAACATCGAACAGAGTTATAAATACTTTATCGAAAGAATGATGGGGGTAAAACATGAGTAGATCTATCATGCAGAATAAAGATGGCTGTTGTTACATGTGTGATCTGCTTGGAACATGGCAGCAGGGCTATACGATTGAGGAGCATCATTGCTTTGGAGGCCCGAACCGGAAGCTGTCAGAAAAGTACGGCTTGAAGGTTTACCTGTGTCCGGAGCATCACCGAACGGGACCGGATGCGGTACACCAGAACAGCGACTATATGCAGATCCTACATGAAGCGGCACAGAAGGCTTTCGAGGAGCACTATCCAGACAAAAGCTTCCGGGAGATCTTCGGGAAGAATTATATTTAGATTGCACGATAAAAATATATCACAAATCAAAAGAGGAAGGGGGTGAGAATCCGGGAAACCGGATACTATGGCAGAACTGTTGATTGAGATTGATGAGAGATACAAGGATGCACACGGCAATCCAAGAGTGCTTGCAGTATGTCCGTGTTGTCATGAAAGAAAGTGGTATCTTGGCAATCAAGGAGAAATACTAGATCAAATGTGTTGGAGCAGTGTGCACTTTTGCGATAACTGCGGTACAAAGCTGGATTGGAAAGCTGAGCAAAAGACAGAAACACAGAAGATACGGGAGCAGGCACTGTTAGAGTTTCTCAATGAATATTACAAAGACAGTGGAGGCAGCAGGAGCGAAAGCTATATTATAGCGTATCGGACGGCGCGACGCCTGTTGGATGCGTGGAACAAAGAAGAACAGCAGCATATAAATGCAAGAGTATATGATCGGAGGATATAGAGATGGCAAAGGTATATATTGGAGTAGGACATGGTGGGAGCGATCCAGGAGCAGTGAAGTATCTGGTAGAAAAAGATATTGATCTGCAGATGGCAAAGGGATGCCGCGATTATCTGAAAGAGCATGGCGTAGATGTATTGATTAGCAGAACTGGAGATATTGATAGCTCAATCAACGAAAAGACAACAATGTGCAATCATTGGGGCGCAGATCTGGCACTTGATATACATAACAATGCAGGCGGCGGAGAAGGCTTCGAAGTATGGCACAGTGTGAACGGTGGCAAAGGAAAGGTGCTTGCACAGAACATAGAGAAAGAAGTTGTGAAGATCGGGCAGAAAAGTCGAGGCTTAAAGACAAAAAAGAACGCATACGGAAGCGATTATTTTGGATTCATTCGACAGACGAAATGCCCGGCGATTATCTGCGAGGGTGTATTTGTAGACAATAAAGCTGATGCGGCAAAAGCGGATACAGAAGAGAAGTGCCGGGCGTTTGGTGTAGCATATGCGAAAGGAATCCTTGCAACGCTTGGAATGAAGACAGAACAGAATGCAAACGGAGAAACAAAGACACCGGAGCAGGCAGCAGTCAAACCGGAGCAGACACAGGCGGATACATATAGAGTCAAGGTCACAGCATCGGCGCTGAATATCCGTAATGATGCAGGGACAGCAAATGCAGTAACCGGAGTGATTCGGGACAACGGTGTATATACAATCGTGGCGGAAAAGATAGTATCCGGAGAGAAATGGGGAAAGCTGAAAAGCGGTGCAGGCTGGATATGTCTGGAGTACACGAAGAAGGTATAAAGGAGCGTGAGCAAGGTGAGACAAAGAAACTCGGTTGCAAGCTACAACATCGGCAAGCATAGATTTTTAGAACTGTATCATTATTGCATGCAGTACCCTGATTGGATAAAAGAGATTCGAGAACTGCGGGGACTTCGATCGCATGAAACTGGAGCAACAGGAAGTGGATTGTCGAACCCAACGGCAGGTGCAGCAATCAAGGCAGCAGAACTAAGTAAGCGATGCAAAATCATTGAAGATACGGCAGTGGAAGCAAACAAGGAACTCGCACAGTACATATTGGCAGCAGTAACGGATACCGAGTGCACATATCCGGTGCTTGAAGCGCGAGGGATGCCAGCATCGCGTGCTCTATACTATCGCAGTCGGCGAAAGTTCTACTATCTGTTATCTAAGAAAGTGAAATAGGAGAAGATATGAAAACAGAGTATGAGATTATCGAGGAATACATTGACTACTATAACGAAAGGGAATTTGTAGAGAGCCTGACGCTGCAAGATCAGATGCTTTATAGACTTGCATTAAGAGAGACGTATTCATATTTGTTTTTTAAGCTGTATGTAAGAGTGAGAGAGTTCTTCGGAAGTTTTAAGAAAAAATGAAAGTGGAGTACTCGGGGGACAAATTAAATGATATTATGATAGCATGAGATAGTTGAGAGAAACGGAGAACAGCAGTTGTATGGAAACCATATAGCTGCTGTTTTGCGTTGGAAAGGAGAGAAGATGAAACAGGCGATTTACACAGTTGTTGGTATGATTGGCTCCGCGATAGCGTCCGTATTTGGAGGATGGGATGCAAGTATCAAGACTTTAATCATATTCATGGCGATTGATTATGTATCCGGGCTCGTTGTTGCTGGCGTATTCAAGAACAGTTCCAAAACCGCATCAGGAGGATTAGAAAGTAAAACAGGATGGAAAGGCTTATGCCGGAAATGCATGACACTTGCGCTCGTGCTCGTAGCGTATGGTTTGGATTTAGTGATTGGTACTAACTATATTCGTGATGCAGTTGTGATTGCTTTTATAGCAAACGAAACAATCTCGATAGTTGAGAATACCGGGCTCATGGGCGTGAAGCTTCCAAAAGCAATTACGAAAGCAATCGACATCCTGCAGAAGAAATCAGAGGATAAATCCAATGATGTATAACGACAAACGATGGAAGAAGAAACGTGCAGTGATCCTGCGACGAGACGCTTACCAGTGTCAAGAGTGTAAGCGATATGGCAAACGAAGATCAGGAGATCATGTGCATCATGTGTATCCAGTCGAACAGTATCCGGATGAGCGGTACAACGACTGCAACCTGATCACGCTATGCCAGAAGTGCCACAATCGTATGCACGATCGGGATT
>ERZ1034781.856-NODE-856-length-14220-cov-9.362654_pt1 | contig 14220 bp, 15 predicted proteins | sample MGYA00520700_ERZ1034781 | MGnify/ENA primary metagenome ERZ1034781 (study PRJEB33766, sample SAMN09781709) | gut metagenome | biome: gut microbiome | host: Homo sapiens | place: Madagascar | study: EMG produced TPA metagenomics assembly of the PRJNA485056 data set...
TTTTCCCCAGAGCAATCCTCGTACCGCTGTCAATCACCTGATGGTTTGGATTCACCGCTGCACCCCACTCTGGGATGAGCTCCTGCAGACGGGTTACAAAACTACCAGCAAGGAGTTTACGCCCAAGCAAGTAAGGGTCATTATCGAACAATTGGGGGAACCGTAGAATCGCTGGGGTGACCTGAGAGGAATAACAAAAATATCTGGAGTGTATGAAGCCTCATCATACACTCCGTATGTTTATATCAAGTTCATTCTAAAAACACCCCGTATAATGGCATGTTGGTAATAGCACCTTTATATTCCGTAAATATTAAGAGTTTTTAACCCTACAACACGAAACTGATAAAATTTTACTCTAAAAAAGCGAAACTGGTAAAATTTTAGGGGATTTCAGACTAAATGTTCCGCAATCGCACGGTATCGCACGACATCGCACGACTGGGTATGAAGAATGCCGTATCTTTGCATCGTGATTCAGAAAGCGCTGAAAAATCACTTTCCTAACTGGGAAAATATTTTTCTCTAACTGGGAAGCTGAATTCAAACCAAAATTCGTCAAACCAGACTCCAAGCCCTGCAACGAGTCCTTCGAATCTCTTACCGGAAAATCTTCGGAAAAGGATAAAACCGAAAGGGAACCCTCCCGAAAGCGAGGAAATCCTTTCTGATATTCTTCTGCGAGAGACGAAGCTAAAAGGGGGCAAAATGCTTATGAGCCAAAACATGAAAGCATTCATCAGGTATCTCATCGTGGCCGTGTGCTCTGCCGTCGTCACATTCCTTTCCAACTCGTGTACTGCGGGGCTCGTAATCGGAAAGAACCAGCGACAACATCAGGAGAACAACATCTCCACCCGGGCAGATTCTTCCCATTTCGTTCCGACCATTACCATCCGGTAAAGGCTGCGAAGGGAAATCAATCAATTATTTCAATCAATTCAACCAAGACTCCAAACCTCGAAACGAGTCCTTCTCCCTACCCTCTAACCCCCAAGAATCCTGATTTTCCGAGGAAACATAATGCAAGAAAAGTCTTGACAGGCGGAAAGGAAGAAAAACAGATTTTTGGAAAAACGGAGAACCCCGGAAAGATTTCCGGAAGGGAGAAGTTTACAGGAGGTTTTATCATTATGGCTATCAATTTGAAAGCAAAGGAAACCCTCATCCAAGTGGGTGAGCAAAAGGGTAATTACCGTTACGTGCTCGGTACTGACTTGTACAGTAAACTGACTGAGAGCAAGGTGATTCAGGAGGCAGCACTCCGAAGTGGTGTGAGCCGAGGCGTGATGCAGGCATGCTGGGATGCAGCCGGCAACGTGATCATGGCATGGGCAACTGAAGGACACTCTGTAGCCATCCCCGGTTTGGGAACCATGCGATTTGGCGTTCGTGCCAAGAGCGTAAGTAATGTGGCAGAAGTGGCAAGCAGTCTGATTACCAGCCGTCGTGTTATCTTCACTCCTAACGTGGAGATCAAGAACGAGCTCCAGCGTACCGCCATCCAGATTACCTGTTACGACCGAAACGGCAAACTGGTTAAGAAAGTAACCTCTGGCGACAAGGGCGATGTGGAAGACCCAGACAAAGAGCCTAATGGTTCTGAGGGCGAGAACAGCGGCAGTAAGCCTAATGGCGAAAACAAGGGCGACAGCGGCTCTGAAGGCGGCAGCAAGGGCGATACCGGCTCTGAAGACAACGAGCTTTAGCCTTGCCCCTCATTCCGAGGGGTTCATCTAAGCAAAGTCCCCAATCCTTGACGATTCTGTCTTGGGTTGGGGACAAGTTTATAACTCGATTTCCTCCAAGTCGTCAGGCACCACAATCCTGCCCTTGAAAAACTCTAAAGTATATCCAGTTAATAAGGAAACAGCAGCGGCAGGACGAAAGTCATCACCACGCCGATGATAATCTGCAGAGGCAGACCCACCTTCACATAGTCCATAAACGAGTAACCACCCGCCTTCATCACCAGCGCATTAGGCGGCGTGGAGAATGGAGAGGCGAAGCACATGCTGGCTCCCAAGGTGACCGCAAAGAGGAAGGAATAAGGACTCACACCCACCTGCTGGGCTGCCACTAAGGCGATAGGAGCCATCAGCACGGCCGTGGCGGTATTGCTGATAAACATCGTCATCAGAGAGGTGGTGAAATAGATGCCTGCCAAGAGAGCCGTAGGTCCAAGCGCCCCTAAACTGGCCACTAATGTCTGCGAAACCAGCGCCGAGGCTCCCGTCTTCTCCAACGCCGTGGACATCGGCATCATCGCCGCTATCAGCACGATACTCTCCCAGTTGATGGTCTTGTAAGCCGCCTCCACATTACGGAAACAGCCTGCAAAGACCGTGAGCAGACCGGCTATGATGACCGCCGTAACCGGAGCCACAGGGATGAAATCAAACACCATCATCGCCACCATGAGCAGCATGATGGCCGCAGCCACAGGAGCCTTATAGTCGAGCAGCACCTTGTCGGCAGTCTTCTCTGGCTGGTCGAGCACCACCCAGTTGGAAGTATCCGAAGTGAGATGAGCCAGATTGGTCCACTCGCCCTGCACCAGAAGCATATCGCCCACATGCAGTTTGGCAGCTATCAGATTATCCGTGATATATTCCTCTCCTCGCTTCACACCCAGCACGTTGATACCGAAGCGTTTACGCAGATTGGCTTCTCCGATGCGCAGGCCTGCGAAATTGGAGGTAGGCATCACGACTATCTCCGTGAGTCCGAGGTCATAGAAGTCGATTTTCACGTCCTTCATTTTTCTCAATCCATAGTCGTGGGCAAACTTGTCTATCTTCTCCTCATCGCCCAGAATATAGAGAATATCGTGTACGGAAATCGTGCTGCTGCTCTTCGCCATGTTCTGGTTGACATCCTTGACGAGTCCGAGTTTCGACTTCTTCTCGTTTCTGATTTCGATGATGCTCACCCCGTATTTCTTCTGTATGCTGAGGTCCTTGAGCGTCTTGCCCACGATGTCCATCACCCCGCCATTTTCATCTGCCGCCCCATAGCGCTTGCTGGGTACGATGTAGCGATGCAGATTGTCGAGCAGTTGGTATTCGTCCACCAGGTCGTCGAGCGATTTCGCCTTGTCCTTCTTCTTTCCGTTCTGCTTCTTGCTGAGGAAAATCTTGCTCAGGGGCATGAGCACGATGATGCCGATGGCGATGACGATGAGACCCACGGGGAAGAAGGAGAAGAAAGCGAGCGGCTGATATCCGGCTTCCGTGAGCACCTCGTCGATGACCAGGTTGGGCGGCGTACCGATGAGGGTGAGCATTCCTCCGAGACTGCCCGCAAAGGCAAGGGGCATGAGGAAACGGCTCGACTGCATGCCCGATGCTGCCGCTAAGCTCACGATGATAGGCATCATGAGCGCCACGGTTCCGGTATTGCTCACGAAGGCTCCGATGAAGGAGGTGACGAGCATCACCAGCAGGAAGGTAATGGTTTCGTTGCCGCGCGAAAGGGCCATGAGCTTATTGCCCGTGAGCTTGGCAAGTCCCGTCTGCATGATGGCTCCACCCACCACGAAAAGGCCTATCATCATGACGACGATGGGCGACGAGAAACCAGCCAGGGCTTCTGAAGGAGTAAGAATTCCAAATACGAGTAGTGCTGCCAGAGCGGTAAGAGCTACGATGTCGGCCCTCACTCTGCCCCAAATAAACATGGCAACCGTAATGATTAAAATGCTAAGCGTTATTGTCATGCTATAAAATTTGAATTAAAATCATGTTTTCGAAACAAAATCATGTTTCAATTGCAAAGATAAGCACTTTTTCAGAAAAAACAAAGAAATTGGTAAAAAAACTTTGCTCATATCAAAGTATTATACTAACTTTGCAGACGGAAAAGAAACATTTAAACTCCAAAATGATAAAGAAAGGTAAACATACAGTATTATTTATTTGCCTCGGCAATATCTGCCGCTCCCCTGCGGGTGAAGGCATCATGAAGAGTCTCGTAGAGAAAGCGGGACTGAGCGACGAGTTTGAAATCGATTCTGCCGGTATCGGCAACTGGCACGTAGGACAATTGCCCGACAGCCGTATGAGAAAATGTGGCGCGGAGCACGGTTATGATTTCAACAGTCACGCCCGCCAGTTTAAGAAATCAGACTTCGACCGCTTCGACACCATCGTGGTGATGGACAACGACAATTACCGTGCCATCACGTCCATGGCTTCCTGTCAGGCGGATAAGGACAAGGTGGTTTGCATGGCTGATTTTCTGACCCATCATCGCCAATATACGACCGTTCCCGATCCATACTATGGCGACTATAGCGACTTTGAACTGGTCATCACTCTCCTGGAGGATGCCTGTCAGGGATTGCTGCAGTCTCTCACGGAATAGGTGCTAAAGAGTTATAGGATTTCTCATTTTCTGTTGACCTACATCAAGCCGAAAAATGATTTGGTTGACATGAGTCAAAAAAAGTCCTCGTATCATCATTTTGTCATGCCATTGTGACAGATTTTCAAAAAATAGGCATTACCTTTGCACTCGAAAAAGGTGAGATTATAAAAGGATAATGTTAAACTGGAGCCTCAAATGGAGACTCCGCAAAATGAAAATGATTATGATGACAACAGTAATGATTCTCGCAGTAGTAGCAGTCATGATTGCTAAAGCTGTAAATGTAAACGACAAAATGGAAATGGGTAAGTAATTACCTGTTCCATGAGTGGTAAAAAGATTCAGGCTGAAAGAAGCCTGCAGTATTAATTAATTAAAGGATAACAAGTATGAAGACAATTTTCGAAAACATCAAGAAGGCTTTCAAAGCTTTCCTTGAGAACTACATGAACGCCATGGAAATGTATGGCGAGGCATTGAGTAAAGGTCGTGGTTGCTCTTGCGCTTAAGGGGGTTACCTCTGGTGCATCAGAACCTACGGAAAGGATGTTGCTTTAAGCAAGTATCCTGAATGAAAAGAATGCTGCTTCTATAAGCTAACTCCAGAAATGAAGTTGCTTCTTCAAGCGGGCATTCATTTGATAAAGAAAGTAATTACGTTTGTAATATATGGAAGAAGCGTGCAAGTCTTTAAAGCTTGTACGCTTTTTTATTTTTTCTCCGCTGAGTTTTTCTTCTCGCAGATTTTTCTTCGTGGGAAGGTTTTTGTCCCACAGATTTCACAGATATACACAGATATTCTTCATCATGATTTTTTTCATCGGATTTCACGGAGGAATCGGAGGCATTCTTGCTTATCGGATTACTCACGGATTTTCGCAGAACTTTGGCCGCTGGCCAATGGCTCGCGCCCGATATATGCTCCTGTTGTTTTGGTCACGCAGATTTCGCAGATGACGCAGATTTTTCTTCGTGGGAGGGTTTTGTCCCACAGATTTCACAGATATGCACAGATTTTTTATGGAATCTCTGGTGAATCTCTTTGTCCAATCTCAGGGGGTATCTGCAACGACCGGACAGGTCGCATCTGCGAAAATCCGTGAGTAATCGCCACAGCAGGAAATCTCCGAATAAATTCCGTATCATCCGATGATGAAAAAAATCTGCGTCATCTGCGAAATCTGCGTGACAAAAAAACGTCCCAAGAAAAATCTGTGTAAATCTGTGAAATCTGTGGGACTTTTTCCAACCTCAGGGGGTATCTGCAACGACCGGACAGGTCGCATCTGCGAAATCTGCGTGACTAAAAAACAGATCTACACAGATGATTCTCCCCGATTTTATACTTTTTATTTGGTCATTTCATTATTTAATCATACCTTTGCAAGCAACTTTGAAGTGGTACACTTTTAAATTAGAATATAAAAGAAAATGGAGCAGCAAGATATTATCAGCAAGTTAGAGGCTAAGGGAATCAAACCTACAGCCAACCGCATCCTCGTTCTCAAGACTTTAGCGAGCGAGCAACACCCCCAGAGCCTCAGCAGTCTGGAACACAAGATGCTGACCATGGACAAATCGAGCATCTTCAGAGTGCTCACCCTCTTCCTCGAACACGACGTGGTGCACGCCTTTGAGGACGGACGAGGTATTCTCAACTACGAACTCTGCGAGGAAGAAGGAAAATGCGACCATCATGACGGTCATATCCACTTCTACTGCGAGGCTTGCCAACGCTCCTTCTGCATGGAAGACATCCACATCCCAAGCTTCGAATTACCAGCAGGATTCTATCCCCACTCCGTTTCCTTTGTCATCAAGGGAGAATGCCCGGAATGTAGAAAAAAGCACAAGTACTTGCCATAATAACGGCATTAACCTGCCTGACAACGGCACAAATGTGCCATATAATCAGCAAAAAATTGCCCTAAAATCAACAAAAGAAGCATCCTTAGCTTAACATACATTTAACTATTCATCTTTTTTAGTTGCATATTTATAACTAACTTTTTCTTACAAAGTATATAAGATTTGTAAATTTAGGGCTTTTCAAATTTAAGAGCCGTTAAAGTGTTAAATTCAAATGTTAAAACGGGATAAAAAACAATACGGAATGATTGCTTTCTCATTTTTTGCTCCTATATTTGCAACCGGTTAGACGAAGCAACCGTTTTTCCAAGACAGTCAAATCTGCCAGGAATCAAGAAACCCCTCACAAGGAGTTCCGGGAATAAGAAAACCAAAGCAGAGGTTCAGGAATCAAGAATCCCTTCGCAAGGACTTCTGAAAAAAACGAGGCTGCCGCAAACCAATTAGAGTAATAAAAAAGAAAAGTAATAATTAAAAGCAATAGACATGAAAAAGGTAACAAATTACGTGATGGCTCTGTTGTGCGTAGGTTCACTCGCATTCTCAGCCGGTGCATTCATGAAAGTAAACGCAGCTCCAGCTACAACTTCAGCTCCAGCTGGACAACCAGTAGATCTCACTTATGCAGCAGAAAAAGCTCTGCCAGCTGTAGTTCACATCAAATACGTACAGAACTCCAAGACGACAACGGTTGACGTGCAGGACGATCCATTCGGAGGATTCTTCGACCCATTCGGCTTCTTCGGAAACCCTGGCAACGGCGGCACACGCAAGCAGAGAGTGCAGACCCCTAAGAAAGAAGCTACAGGTTCGGGAGTCATCATCAGTAGCGACGGATATATCGTGACCAACAACCACGTGGTGGAAGGTGCTGACGAACTGACCGTCACACTCAACGACAACCGCGAATACTCAGCCCGCATCATCGGTACCGACAAGACTACCGACCTCGCACTCATCAAGGTGGACGGCAAGAACCTGCCTACCCTCCCTATCGCAGATAGCGACAAGGTAAGAGTCGGAGAATGGGTCATCGCAGTAGGCAACCCATTCGGTCTCAACAATACCGTGACGGCCGGTATCATCTCTGCCAAGGCACGTACACTCGGAGCCAACGGCGTAGAGAGCTTCATCCAGACTGATGCTGCCATCAACGCAGGCAACTCTGGTGGCGCACTCGTCAACACCCAGGGCGAACTCGTAGGTATCAACGCCATGCTCTACTCACAGACCGGTTCTTACGCAGGATATGGTTTCGCCATCCCTACATCCATCATGAACAAGGTGGTAGATGACATCAAGAAATATGGAAGCGTACAGCGCGTAATGCTCAGCATTCAGGGTTCTGACGTGCTCAACTATATCAACAACCAGAAGGAGAACGGCAAGGAAGTGAACCTCGGAACCAACGAGGGTGTTTACATCGCCAAGGTGGATGAAGACGGAAATGGTGCTGCTGCCGACCTGAAGGAAGGTGACGTAATCACCAAGGTGGACGGCAAGAAGGTGACCAAGATGGCTGAACTCCAGGAATTGCTCAACGGCAAGCGCCCTGGCGACAAGATGACCATCACCTATCTGCGCAACAAGAAGGCTATCACCAAGACCATCACGCTGAAGAATGCTCAGGGCACAACCTCTGTCATCAAGTCAGCCGACCTCGATGTACTGGGTGGCAACTTCCGCCAGATTACCGCTTCACAGAAGGAGCAGCTCAACATCAAGTATGGTGTAGAGGTGATGAAGGTGAACAGCGGAGCCTTGAAGGAAGCCGGAATCTCTCGCGGATTCATCATCCAGAAGATCAACGACAGCAATATCACTTCTCTCGACGACCTGCAGAAAGCCGTGAAGAGCGCTTCTACCAGCAAGGACCCTGTGCTCTACATCCAGGGTATGTGGCCTACAGGCAAGAAGGCTTACTTCGCAGTTCCTCTGCAGAAAGACTAAACCAGTCGCCCCGAAAGGAGAATTAGTAAACTTAAGCTCCAACAAGCATTTAGTCAGAAAAAAATCTCCAATTAGGCGTCAGAATAAGGTTTTGAAAATATAAAAAACGACAAAATAGCAGGTATTTTTTAAAATATCTGCTATTTTTTTGCTATTTTTTTTGTCAATTCGAACAAAAAGTGTATTTTTGCAGAACTTTAAAAAAATAAGGCTACCATGAGACAACTAAAAATTTCAAAATCAATCACTAATCGTGAAAGTGCGTCACTCGACAAATATCTGCAGGAGATAGGACATGAAGAACTACTCTCGGTAGATGAAGAAGTGGAATTGGCACAGAAAATCAAGAAAGGTGATCGCCGAGCCTTAGAGAGATTAACAAGAGCAAACTTACGCTTCGTTGTCTCCGTGGCAAAGCAATATCAGAATCAGGGACTCAGCCTCCCCGACCTCATTAATGAGGGAAATGTTGGACTCATCAAAGCAGCAGAGAAATTCGATGAAACACGTGGATTCAAATTCATCTCATACGCTGTTTGGTGGATTCGCCAGAGCATTCTGCAAGCCATCGCTGAGCAGAGTAGAATCGTGCGCCTGCCACTCAATCAGGTGGGAAGCGTCAACAAGATAAACCGTGAGCTCAACAAGTTTGAGCAGGAACACGAGCGCCGTCCAAGCGTAAATGAGATTGCCGACCGCATAGACTTACCTGAAGACAAAATCGAGGAAGCCATGAAGGCCAACAACCGACACGTGAGCATGGATGCTCCTTTCGTAGATGGAGAGGACAACAGTCTGCTGGACGTACTTGCCGACAACGATATGCCGATGGCTGACAAGGCACTCGTACAGGAATCGCTACGCAAAGAAATCGACAGAGCTATCGAACTGCTCAACGATAGAGAGCAAAAGGTGGTAAGGGCCTTCTTCGGCATCGGGTCACCTGAAATGACGCTCGAGGAAATAGGCGAAAAATACAATCTCACCCGTGAGAGAGTGCGCCAGATCAAGGAGAAAGCCATACGCAGACTCCGACATAATACGAAGAATAAACTGCTGAAAACCTATCTGGGGCAGTAGGCTATCAGAAAGATAGTCTGTAGGCTATCCAGAAAGAAGGTCAGTAGGCTATCAAATAACTTAAGAATAGAAATGAAATTATCAAAAATCGGACTCACAGCTATTGCAGCTACACTCCTCATCTCGCTTACAGCACAGGCTAAAAACGAGATGAGAAAAGCATACGTCTTTGGATTTGCTTCTTCTTTCAACGACTCCACAGTCTATATCACAGACATTCAGGAGTTAGACTCTGTATGGTTTACCAGCAAGCATCATTTCCTGGTAAGCCGAGAGAACTACTCATACCAGTTGCGCGACTATCTGGCAAACATCGGAGAGCAGCACCGCACATGCATGGTGGAATATAATACCGACCCGAAGAAACTGGAGAAAGCGTGGAACAAGCTCTACTCACGCTATGCGCACAACCAGAAGAAGAAAAACAACCAGAAGCAGAAGAGCGAACTGCCTCCTTTCCAGATCAAAAAACTGACCAGGGAGCAATTCCAGTTCCAGTCTGTAGCTCCTATGGATGAAGCTATAGAAATAGAGGAACCTGTAAAGAAAGTGAAGGCTAAGAAAGCCCTGAAAAAGCAACGCAAGAACAAATGATAGAATCACATGATTTTAATATCGCAGAGTTGAACGTGAGAATCTGTTTTGCAGAGTCTCCATTCAACAGCATGCGACTCCTAACCTCATTCGAACCCTTCAGAGTCAACACTTTGGAGGGTCATCTTTTTTTTAGCCTGCTTGTAGATGATTCCCTCAAACCCTATCCCAAGGATAAGCGCAAGAGAATCAGGGCTTTCGACACGGGAAACGGAGATACCATCGTGGATAGACTCGACAACGGAGGCTACCAGTATATCATCAAGGACATCAACGGGGCCAGCTGCTGCCTGCTGCAAACCAACAAGGACTTCAGCGACTGCCGATGCGCCCTGAACGGCAACTACAACATGCGTTGCTTCGGACTGAACAACGCCCTGATGCTCATCTTCGCCTTTGCCGGCAGCAGACTGCAGACTCTCCTCATCCACGCATCTCTGGTAAGACAGAACGGATACGGATACGCATTCATCGCCAAAAGCGGAACCGGAAAGAGTACACAGGTAAGCATGTGGCTGAGATATCTGAAGGGATGCGACCTCATGAACGACGACAATCCTATCATAAGATTCATCGACGGAGAGCCTTACATCTACGGCAGTCCGTGGAGCGGCAAAACCCCTTGCTATCGCAACGTGAAAGCCAAGTTGGGAGCCATCACACGCATCGACCGCGACAGTTCCAACTGGGTGGAGCGCCTTTCGCCTATCGAAGCCTTCGCCTCTCTCCTGCCCTCCTGTTCGAGCATGAAATGGGATCAGGATATTTTCAACGACATCTGCAATACGATTACCCGACTGGTGGAGACCTCCAACATCTACACTCTCCATTGCCTGCCCAACCGGGAGGCTGCCGAAGTTTGTAATCAGGCGATTGCCATCAAAGAAGGTGAAGGAAAATCCGCGTGACAAAAAAATAATAAAAAATGATGCAAGATAATCATTCCATAAAGACTGTAGAAATACAGTTTGCCAACGCCCAACTACTCCCAGAAATCGTAAAACTGCTGGAAGAAGGTCATACCGTAACCCTGCTGCTGCGCGGTTACTCCATGCGTCCGTTCCTGGAAGACAATAGAGACAAGGCCTTGCTAACCAAGGCTAAAGACATCAAAGTGGGCGATGCAGTACTGGCAGAAATCAGCTACAGACATTACGTGCTTCATCGCATCATCAAGATTCAGGACCAGGAAGTAATACTGCGAGGAGACGGAAACTTAGGCATAGAAAAATGCAGAATAGAAGACGTGAAAGCATCCGTGATTGGATTTTACCGCAAGGGCAGAAAGAAGCTGGACAGAACAGACAGCAAAAAGTGGAAAATTTATTCGGCTCTCTGGATGCACCTCTTCCCTATCCGCAGATATCTTCTTGCCGCTTACAGAAGAATCTGGATTCCGATTCTCGGACCGATGTAGGATATAGAGAATACGAGGAATATAGAGAATAGGGAGAATATGAGATATATGCAGAATCTATTATAGAATATGAGATACATATAGAAATATGTGGATACGCAGAATATGTTAGAATAAAAAGCGGGGTTATCTTCAGTTTCCAAAAGATAATCCCGCTTTTTTATTATTTATAATTCTAAGCCTTTATGCTTAAAACTTGAACTTCTATCAAAGCAGAAACGCTCGATTTATAATCCAAAACTAAACCGAAGCACAAACGCTTGATTTATGCTTCAATAATTCCAGCCTGCAACCATAATTCGGTAAGAGCCTTCACGTCTTTCATCGCCGTAGCCTCATCTACCTCATACTCCTGAGTCAGCAGACCGACCAAGTCTTCATGAGTAAACTCCTTGCCCTGGATATTCTGCCATAAATAAGCAGAACTCTCATTCATACTAATGATATTGCTGAAATCAATATTCTCCTCTCCCTCTGCCACGATGATGTTCTCACCACAAACCACACGGAGATTAAAACCTGGTTTTGCTTTCATCTTTCCTTATTTTTTTTATTCTTATTCTTTTATATTCTATTCTTCCCTCGAAAGGAACCAATTTCCAACCGAAGATTTCCCCCTCGAAAGGAACCAATTTCTTTCCGAAGATTTTCCCCCGGAGAAACCGATTTTCCCGAGGGAAATTTCCTTTTTATTTCATGTGACTCTTAAACCAATCTGCAATCTGTCTCAACAGATGATTGCGCGTATTGCCACCATAAATACCATGGTTTCTGTTGGTATAAAACAGCTCCTTGAAATCCTTGTCTGCCTGAACCAGCGCCTCTGAATATTCGAAGGTATTCTGAGGATGTACATTATCATCAGCCACACCATGGCAAATCAGCAGGGCACCATGCAGGCGGTCTACACGCTCGATAGGATTTACCTTGTAACCATCCTCATTCTCCTGAGGAGTACGCATATAGCGCTCGGTATAAACCGTATCATAGAAACGGTAGCAGGTAGGAGGTGCCACAGCCACACCAGCCTTGAACACAGGACGGCCTTCGCTCATACTCATCAACGTATTGAAGCCACCATAACTCCAGCCCCAGATGCCGATATTATCCTTATCAACATATGGCAAACTACTCATGTAGAGAGCCGTCTCCACCTGGTCCTTAGACTCCAGATCGCCCAGTCTGAGATAAGTAGATTTCTCAAATTCTGCACCACGGCCACCCGTTCCGCGACCATCTACACAAACCACGATGAAACCCTCCTGAGCCAGATAATAGTCGAAAGCACCACCCTGGCCCATACTGCCTGTATTCCAGGCATTCAGAACCTGCTGGTTGCCCGGACCGGAATACTGGAACAGGATGACAGGATACTTCTTGTTGGCATCAAAGTCAACAGGTTTCACCATCCAACCGTCGAGTTTCACGCCCTCGGAAGTAGTAAACGTGAATGTCTCACGCTTGCCCCAGTTGTATTTCTGAGTCTTCTCCAAAAGTTCCTTGTTGTCCTCCAGCATCTTGATAACCTTACCCTTGTTGCTGCGCACGGTAAACACCTGTGGATGGCTGTAAGAGCTCCAGGTATTGACGAAATATCTGAAATCGCCTGAGAAATTGGCAGCATTAGAACCCTCCGCATCGGTGAGTCGCTCCACCTTACCATTCTTGTGAGCCACATATACCTGTCGGTCGTGCGGATTGATCATCGCAGCCTGGAAGTACACGTCCCCGGTCTTCTCGTCCATTCCGTAAATCTCGGTCACATCATAATTTCCCTTCTCTACCTGGCGAATCAGCTTGCCGTTCATATCGTAGAGATAAAGATGCATATAGCCGTCGCGGTCGCTTGGCATGAGGATATATTTCTTGCCCACGATGCTGTTCTCCATTACCTCCTCTTTCACAAACTTAGGCACGCTCTCCTTGATGAGCATCTTGCTGGCACCCGTGAATGGATTGACCGAATAGAGTCGCATATCGTCTTGATGGCGGTTCATCGTATAGACAATCAGACTGTTGCGGTCTGGCGAAGTCTTGATGCGAGGATAATAGCCGTCTGCATCTACCGGAACATCAAGGCGGATGGTCTTGCCAGCCTTCAGATCATAACTCCAGAGGCTCACCTTGGAATTGTCCTGACCCGCCTTCGGATACTTGTAGGAATACTCGCCCGGATAATCGTGGAACTCAGGATGTGCAGGCTTGGCACCCTCGAAAAGCTGGAGAGAGTAAGTCTTCACATGCGACTCATCGAAGCGGATCCAGCCGATGGAAGTACCGTCAGCATTCCATGCAAACGCCCTATTGAAAGCAAATTCCTCCTCGTAAACCCAGTCAGGAATTCCGTTGATGATTTCATTAAACTTGCCATCGGAAGTAATCTGCGTTTCCTTTTCGCCATCAAAGACAAAGAGATTATTATCCTTTACGAAAGCGATGTGCTTGGAATCAGGCGACCATGTAGCCACCTGCTGGTTTTCGCCTTCAGAAAGTTTGCGGAGCTTCTTGCTGGCGATATTGTAGATGAAATACTCGGCCTTGAAAGATCTGCGGTACACAGCCTTGCTCTTGGTGATTACCAGGAGTTGCTTGCCGTCAGGGCTCATCACATATCCATCAATAGACTCGAAAGGAGCCTGAGTCTTATGAATATCAAAGAGGACAGCCACCTGCTTGCCCGACTTGAAGGAATAGCTGACAATCTGCTTGCCGTCATTACTGATAGAAGCATACAAATCAGTACCTTCGATAGGATTGATTCCCGTCACATAACTGGCAGAGAATTCGCCCGAAGTAATGCTCTTCAGATCCAGTTTCTCTGCAGCTTCCATTGCCGTTACCATCATGATAGTTGCAATAAAAATAGAAAATTTCTTCATAGTTTTCTTTATATAAAAAGCTTCAATATTATCTGTTTATTTTTCCTCTTTGAAATCTGCCAC
>ERZ1034781.858-NODE-858-length-14216-cov-37.107478_pt1 | contig 14216 bp, 8 predicted proteins | sample MGYA00520700_ERZ1034781 | MGnify/ENA primary metagenome ERZ1034781 (study PRJEB33766, sample SAMN09781709) | gut metagenome | biome: gut microbiome | host: Homo sapiens | place: Madagascar | study: EMG produced TPA metagenomics assembly of the PRJNA485056 data set...
GAGCTGATATTCCGATATACCCATTGGTTCCTTGTATGACTCCAAGGCATATTTAGCCACTACGTTGTCCTTGTCCTTACAGATAAGCAAGCCAATGGTAGGATTGTCTATATCGGTCTTGAATTGGTGGTTGATGGCAGATACATAGAAACTTAGTTGTCCCAAGAACGATGGATGGAACGACTGGGCTTTTAGCTCTATGACTACATAGGCATGGAGGTGGGCATTGTAAAACAACAAGTCTGGGAAGAATTCCTGTTGTCCTACCTCCAAGCGGAATTGTCTGCCCATATACGAGAAGCCTTTTCCGAGTTCCAAGAGGAAACGTGTCACATTGTTCACCAATTCATCTTCGATATCTCGCTCGTCAAATTTCTCTCTCAGATTGAGAAAGTCAAATTGATACGGATCTTTTGTCATTTGCTGTGCTAAATCGCTCTGCACAGCAGAAAGTGTAGATTGGAAATTTGTAACAGCTTTGCCATCACGCTCATATAGGTCTGTGTCGAGCCAATTAAGCAATGCATCACGCCCCCAGTTATTTTCCCATGTCTTTCTTGCAAAGAACAGGGCTTTGTCCATATCATCCTTACATTTGTCAATGATACGGCGATGATGGTCCCAAGGAATGGAGAACAACATCTTGAAATCATCAACAGGCTGTTGACGATTTTTAGATTGTTCCGCAACTTGCGGAACATTTGAGTCTGACAACGAATCAGAGAAAAGTTCCGCAGTCTGCGGAATATTTCTATATAGAGGAGCATAGAGTTTGAAAAACTTACTCATATAGCGCAAGTTTATAGGCGAGAAACCTTTTACTCCAGGCATCTCGTTCTTCAAGTCCTGACTGAGATTCTTATAAAAGCCAGAGCCGTAAGTATTGGCATATTGTTTGGCTTCGATGTCTCGTCCCAATTTCCAATAGAAGTCCAACAAATAGCCGTTGGTGGCACACGATGCTTTAAGGCGATGGCTATAAAATCTTTCTTTCAATTCTACAAGCCAGTCCTTATAGTCACTAGTATCATGAAGGACTACAGATAAGTCTATATTGTTCTTTGCCATTATTCCGAAACATTTAATGTTACAAATATAATGTTTTATCTTGATAATCAATAAGAAAAAATGAATAATTAGCAAATATTGCTACTATTTAGACAAATTAAAATTATCATCTGTAAAATTGCCCGACTTAGGAAGACAATTATCGCTGTGCCTTGTAGGTATTATCGCTGCTGCATCGCTTTAACGTAAATAGTCTTCGGAGTAACCTTTACTTGTTGCCAGAAAGATAATAGTATAAGCCGGAAAAGCCTATCTCTCCAGCCGCACAACAGCTGTTGTGCGCTTGCATAACAGCTGATATGCGCTCGCCCAACACCTGTTGTGCAAGTGGAAATCAGCTGGTGGGCGGATATTTTAAATCTTCCTTTCTTCCGCTAGGCGTCCCGACGAATTTGCAATGCGTGAGGTGACTGTCTTCCGTTAGGCGTCCCAGCGGATTTGCAATCCGCTGTTAAAAAATGTTCGACCTTTTCTTTGCGGATTTGTAATCCGCTGTAACTTGTAACGATTATCCGCCAATTTCAAAAATACTCTTCACCCTTCACTGGAGTGGTGTAAGTGTTTGTGTATGAGTTGCTTTGATAGGGTGAAGAGTGCGCTCGACTCTTCACCACTCTTCACCCCAGATTTTTTCGCTAGCTGTTTATAGATTGAGGGGGGATTGCAAATCCCCCGGTTTCATAGGTCGAACGTTTTTTACAGCGGATTGCAAATCCGCTGGGACGCCTCACGGAAGACAGACGCCTGACGGAATCCGTGCGTAATCCGTGGAGCAAGAATGCTCTGTTAACTCAGCGTAATCCGATGAATAAAAATATCCAGGTGAAGAGTGGGTTGCGAGAGTTTTCAGGCATTATGCAAAAGCTTTTTCCATACAAGAAATACCAAGTCGGCGTTCAATTTCTGCGATGGTTTTGAACGAGAAGTTAGTCTTTCCGGACAAAATTTTGCTTACGTATTGTGGAGTGCATCCCAACTGCTCAGCAATATCAGCTCTTGATAAATTGTTCTCTTGCATGAAATCGACAATTTTTAGCGCAATGCTCTGCGACCATCTTATCCAGGCATTGTTTTCCTGTCTCCACTTGGCTTCATCTACAAATGAAGAGGCTTCATGGCTTTCATGTGCCTCTAAGAATCTTAATGTTTTCTCTTTCATATTTTTATGCAGCATAGTGTATAATGCAAAGATATGAATAAAAACGATTTGTTGCAACTTTTAGGTTGCTTTTTTAATCAAAATTATACTAATCCTATCTTCCTGTTTTTCGAAGTTATCTCGTTAGATGCAATCTATTTATTTTAAATCTTCCTTTCTTCCGTGAGGCGTCCCGACGAATTTGCAATGCGTGAGGTGGCTGTCTTCCGTGAGGCGTCCCGACGAATTTGCAATGCGTGAGGTGGTTGTCTTCCGTTAGGCGTCCCAGCGGATTTGCAATGCGTGAGGTGGCTTTCTTCCGTGAGGCGTCCCAGCGGATTTGCAATCCGCTGTTAAAAAATGTTCGACCTTTTCTTTGCGGATTTGTAATCCGCTGTAACTTGTAACGATTATCCGCCACTTTCAAAAATACTCTTCACCCTTCACCGGAGTGGCGTAAGTATTTGTGTTTGAGCTGATTTGGTAGGGTGAAGAGTGCGCTCGACTCTTCACCACCCTTCACCCCAGATTTTTTCGCTAGCTGTTTATTGATTGAGGGGGGATTGCAAATCCCCCGGTTTCATAGGTCGAACGTTTTTTTACAGCGGATTGCAAATCCGCTGGGACGCCTGACGGAAGATAGACGCCTGACGGAAATCCCCCGGTTTCATAGGTCGAACATTTTTTTACAGCGGATTGCAAATCCGCTGGGACGCCTCACGGAAGACAGACGCCTCACGGAAGACAGACGCCTCACGGAAGACAGACGCCTGACGGAAGACAGACGCCTGACGGAATCCGTGCGTAATCCGTGGGGCAAGAATGCTCTGTTAACTCAGCGTAATCCGATGAAAAAATATCCAGGTGAAGAGTGGGTGAAGAGTGGTGAAGAGTGGTGCACCACTCTTCACCTCTCGGAACCCCTGTGTTTATCGGGGTTTCAGGCGATTTGGTGAAGGGTGAAGAGTAAAAAAGAGAGTGGGGATTTTCTCTCTCCCGACGTATCGTTTTGTGCCTGGCAATGGCAAGATATTGCCCGGGTAAAGGGCAATATAATGCCGTAGTGAGGCAATAAGCGACGGAAGCGTCTTTACCATCCGTCAGGACTATCATGATGACCTCTCAGTGACGTCTTGACTCCTTGTCAGGAGTATCCTGACAAAAAGAAGGGCTGGACTTTCTCACGAAAACCCAACCCTTCTTTTTAAAACAGCTGTTTTTGAACTTTATTATAAGTAAAAGATGTTATATTATTTATCACTTATCTTATGTTTATTACAGAACATGTACCAGGCGGATTGGCATGGCCCTGTAAGTCCCGGTGTTTTTACCTGCATTACCGCTGACGAAGCGGAGATTCGACATGGTGCAAATCTTACCATATACATCCAAATAGCGATACCAGAAGCCATACTCAGGACTGGTGGTGTCGAAACCCTGATTTCCTGAGAGTAGCGTGCGGGTCCATAGGCTGACATGGGTGACATTTCTGAAAGCCTCACCCTCCACATATCCTGTGGCTGGCAAATAGATTACGGGCAGCTCCGAATTGTCTGTTGTTATCTCAACACTGTTGTACGCCTCGCCCGACAAGGTGTAGCGGGTCTTCTCTTTCAGATTACCGCCGTCTATGATGTCTTGGAACACACTATTCTCGGGAATAGTGAAACCTTGAGGCAGATTGTTGATGATATTACCCGCATCTGTCTGATTCTGCTTTTCTTTGGCAATATGGAAGTATCCGCCAATAGCACCCTTGTTAGCTTCCAACGCCTTGGTGCCCGGAGCATAGCATCTGTCGCTGGAGGCTCCGAGGTTGCGGTCGAGCATGACGTATGTTGTACTATTTCCTTTCACCTTCACTACACCGTAGTAGAAACGGCCGCTGACAGGAGATTGATCAACAGGCGGTTGCTGGTTGCTGGCATCTATCTTGTGGAAGATTCCACAATGATAAACAGGATACGTGATAGCAATGTTGTGTCCACTCTCTTGATAGGTGATGGTGAAGTCACCTATCCAGATATCATAGTTGTCAGCGGCACTTTCCAGCGTCACTTTCCAGTTAGCTCCATCTTTCTCTACCTTAAACAAGTCGCTGTTTGCGCCATAAGTCACATCATCACCTTTTTTCATTGGAATCAGATAGCTGAACTTGTTGGTTCCCACCCCGAAGTGCAGACCATCGTTTCTGACAATATCGTTCTGCATATCCTTCGGGCTGATACCTTTAGTACCTGGCAGGAATTTGTTGAAATAGTCATTATATTCTTCCGATGTGCCCACATTGCTTGATGTCACAAGCTTTACGGGTCTGTCAGAACGCTTGAAGTCCTTACCTTTCTGGGTCACGGTTATGGTGCGGGTCAAGTCGCCCGACTTCACGATTACCGTTCCTGTGCGTGGTTCCTCAGAGTATTCATTTTTTTCTACCGCAATCGAAATCTGATATTTCGTACCTGTAGTAGAGTTTGGACCGTCAGTATCCGGCACAGTGCCAGTCTTAGTGATCGTCGTAACATCTTTTTTTATCCAGCCATCGGACGTAGAGAAAGTCGGCGTCTCGCCGTTTTTGATAGTTGTAACGACAGTGGCGATAATATTCTCATCATCCCATGCGCCGCTTACTTGGTCGCTTACTCCCAGATGGTAGTCCTTGCAGGCTATTATATCGTTAACCAAAGGATTATCATCTTTCACGTCCACCATCATTCGGTTCTCGGGATATGGGTCTGCAATAGCCCCATCCACTGTGGGCCATCCGTAGGTATTGACGTGCTTGATAGTCACCGTATAAGCATGGTTGCGCAGCAGTGCCATCGGTTTTGTCATGTCGTTGTCGGTAAGGAAGGATACTTTATAGTAAGACTCCACACTATTATATTTACCCTTCACGATGAGATAGGCTTGACCGGCGGCAGTCTCATAGAAAGGTGTTTCGCCTGTCTGCCATCCGCTATTGGCTTTACCTGCATCGGTTGGCACGTTGGGCGTTGCCGACTCGTATTTACATTCTGTCGGCGCAACGGTTCCCTTGTCAGCCGCATCATACAACTGGAAACTCTCCAGCTCAAACTTCTTGTCGTCTTTGAAATCACTGGATGTAGTCTTCTCATACTTGACGTTTACCTTGGCAAACTGGCGCAGCAGACTGATTTCCGGATTTGCCTTCATCAAGTCTGACACGCTGATCATTCCCCAGCAGACAGGATTCTCTTTGTTGATTGTTCCCGAAATGGCAGCCTTGTCCAAACCACTCTGACATTGAGTATCTGACAAATCGCCGGCATTGGCAACCAGATGAATCATTGTAGCCTTGTTCCTGACTGGCACTTTCACTTTATAACCATTAGAAACAACCTCCCAGCTTGTGATTTTTTGGTTGAAAAGGAAGTTCTTGTCATTATCGTAAGCCACGGCGTTCAGACTTGTCAATCCCTTCTCGCCAGCTCTTGTCAGCTCTTCTTTTGTAAAGTCGGGAAGGTTGATGGTGAGCGTGATGCCCCCATCTTCCACCCCATTCTTGTTGCTTGGGCTGGAACCTTCGTTCAAAGTGTCGCTACATGCTGCCAATGTCAGCAGTGCCACTAAAAGAGATATTATCTTTTTCATTTCCTTACTTACTTTACTTGTTTATACACCTGATGGTTTACCAGGATGCCAGCTATTATTGTCATAATATCCTGTATCGTTATACTTCTCATAACTTCTACCTCCGAAAAGGGTATATTTCTCATCATAGACATCCTTTTCAAACTGAAGGACTATACCTTTCTCATGATAGCCGTCAACCGCTTTTAACCTTATCGTTGTCTTCCACCAGCCTCCTACTTGTTCGCTATTAAAACTCTTGGCACTGTTACCATCCCAAGTGTTGTCCCAATGTGTATATTGGCTATTACTTCCTGAGGATGTCGGATTGTCTGTTGCGACACCGAACCTAAACGCCCAGCCTAATACTTTATTCTTGGTATAGACAACATAATTGATATCCTTAACTATCGGCTTCTCATCGAAAATACGATAATAGGGGTCTGTTGTCGGGTCGTAAAGTATCCAACCTTCTCTATCCTCATAGTTAAAAAGGGGGATACCAGGCGCCATGTGATGAGGGCAGCGGTGAAGGTCCGCACCATCGTTGTTGAAGCTGTAGAATATCATCAATGTCTCGCCAGGCTTGATCGGTGTAGTTTCTTTACCGTCGCCAGAATCCAATCTATATCCTTTAGCATTAAAATCCATGTCCTTGTAGTACCATCCTGGATTATTCGTGTCCCCAGTCATACCGCTTGGCTGATTATATTTATTATTAAAATACCACACATTTTCTTTAGGTATTGCTGTTCCTGTCGTTTCACCCTTTTGAGAATAAATATATACATTATGTCTACTTGTATGTATCTCATTGTCCCAACCTTCTCCTCTCCAAGAATCGTTCCAGTTGTTATTGTTATCACCTGTTCCATAGTATTCATCCAAAATACCTAGGAATTGGTTAGTATCAAACTTGCCTTTATTTGACGACCTGTCATTAATGGCACGGAAATAGATACGGTAATCGTCAACCGGAGGTCTTACTGTTACTTTAATATCTCTGTACTCATAGTTGCCACTATACGAGTCTCTTGAGCGTACTCGGAATGTATGCACTGTAGTTGTTACAGGGTCGGTTGTAGCCTCCACCTGGAATGTACCCTTGGGAGCGTTTTCATCGGATGGCTTCGATATATTGATAGTTGATTTACCAATGGTGGAAGTCTGCTCGTTAGGAAGCACGATACCTCCCAAGTTTGTAACCCAAGTGAATACCTTTGTGTTGGTTTCTGCACTTGCCTCATAATAGATGATTACCTCCAATGGATCAACCTCAAACAGAGGTTCTACATTGTAGTCTACATCCAGATATTTCTTCAGGTTGTTAGCCTTCAGCCATATCTTGGTCTTTCCTTTCGGAGGAAATTTACCTTCCCCATTTCCATAAGCACTCATGGGAATCTCGGGATTAATCCTAAAGGTGATAATATGATTGACCTCATCTCTTTTATCTTCAACGACGAGGGGCTTACCATCAACAATCTCATCGCAACCAAACTCCACATTCACCCAATTTGACTTGTAGGAAATAGAGTCTTCCTCTATGGAGGTTATTTGAGCGCTTGTCTTGTTTACCCACAGTGTGGTATGGCTGAAGTCTGCATCAAGATCCGCAGGTTCCCAGTCCTTGACATGGACCTGGCAGTCGAGGGTGATATTGCCTATTGTCTTCAGGTTACCGATAATCTCGTAGTAGGTACCGCGGGGGAATGTGCGGCGTGGCTCCTTTGGATTGTCGGTGTGGCCCAATGGGATGTTGTAGCTGTTGTCATTGGCGCCAATCATGCTGCTCAGTGTGAGGAACGACTGCTGGTCGTTGGTTTTGATATAGCGCTCAGGCAGATAGTATGTACCCTGGAAGAGCCATTTGTCCTTTATGTTTGAGGGAGCCGCTGCGGCAGTACCCACAGCAGTGATTACATCCGCATTGCTCTTGTTCTTGTTGGTGTCGTCGCGTGTCCAATCAGAGAAGAATGATCCTGCGGCGCTGGCTTCAGAAGATTGCTTATACATTTTGGAACCGCTAATTCCGCTTACGTCCTCTTTGTCAGAAGCGTAGAACTTTCCTCCCCATACCAAGCTAGTGGATTGAGAGAGATTATTTGCTGTAATATCATTTATCTTCAGACCGTTGGTCTTCAGAGCCTCCTGCATCTCAGAGTCAGCAGGGTCGAAGAGCAGGTTGAGTTTTACCTTGACACAGGTGAACTTCAAGTTGGCAACAATGTCGGTGGTCTTGCTATCACCAGTGATGTTGGTATCCTTTAAGGGTTCATAAATCATAGGGATATTGCCACAGGCAGGCATGCCGGGCTTACCTTCGGGGAGGTAATTCAGTACTACCTTTTTGAGTTTGTCCTCTGTGTCGATGGTCTGCTCATTCAATACATCCTCCATGTTGGCCACAACATAGATGCGGTAAGTGCCGGGGTCGATTCGCAGCGTATATGTGGCTACATCCACACCTCCTTCAAAATTGCCAGGCTCATAGAACGAGGTACCGGGAGCACCGAGATACTCATTGAGCAATGTGCCTTTGCCGTCTATAGGGAAAGCGAAAAGTCGGAGGCTGTTGATGCGGCACTCTTCTTCTGTGGCATTATAAGTTAAGTTTTCTGCCGGGTCTGATTCTCCTGCACGAGTGCCGTTGCTGTGTACCAATGGCACGAGCACTTGCAGGTTGCTTGACGAGTTGGGGGTATATCCGTTACCCTCCAACTCGTCGGTACAACTAACTGCAAATAAACTAGTCAACAACCAAACTATGAAACCTATATAGATATGAAATCTTCTCATGATAACTTTGTCTTTTACTTTACTAATATCAATAGTTTAATTTCGACAAAGTGGAATCAGATTATAAGTCGGCTCGCTGTATGCGCTTGCTCCAATCGAGGATGGAGATACCCAACTTAACGTATTGCCACTTGTCGCCTTTCAGGAAAAAGTCCAGCTTATAGTCGTATTCTCTGTCCAGGAACTCCTGTGCCGAATAATTCAATGCTTCGAATGCTCCACGACCCTGTGCCAGAAAATCGGCTAGATTGATGCGGACCACCTCTTCGCCCGTCTTCTTGTTCCAGATGCTCAGTATCGCATTCTTGTCGTTCTCGGTTGCTGGATGCAACACGAGGCGGGAGAACATCAGGGCGGCGTGAGCGGTACGCTCCTGTACGGTTCCCTCCGGAGTGGTGAACTCGGTGGTCCAGGTCTTGTATGGGGTGTATGTCAACTCCTCGTCTGGGAGGAGAGAATTGTCGTAATTGATGTAGCCATTGGCATCAGTTATCTGATAACTGAAGTCTTCGGCGTGGATGTCGGCTGGTTCGTCCAGCTGATGCAGACTGATGGTGAGCTGCTTGGTGTCTCTGATGAGACTGATGGTATGGTGGGTAATCTGAAGATCCTTCACCTCTACGGTTTCGTTGCTCAATCCCTGCCAGAGGGTATCAAGCGGAAGTGCCTGGTTTTCTACCTTTCCGGCATTTCTGTCGAGTCGGGTACGGAGTTTTTCGATGCTTTCTCCTGCTGCTGGAGCTTCGATGTGGAATTTGGCACCAGCCTGTGACAGCGCCTCTTCGTATTTCTTCTGGAAGGCGAAGGTAGCGAAGCGGTATTTGCCAGGTTGCAAGTCTATGCGCATAGCATAGTTAGGGTCTTTGAGGGGTTGGGATTTTCCCTCGTTGGCTGCATCCTGGCGAGCCACTAGGTTGCCCTGCTCATCGAAGACGAACACGCAGACACCGCCTACATGATCGTTGAACATATCAGCGCGCTGGACGTTGTAGTCGTACTTGAACTGCAAGTCGACTCCCATATCGCAAGGAGGGAGGTCGTCGTGCATCAAGTCGTGGCAGCTGCTGAGCATACTGCCGAGAGCGACGATGGTTCCGAAAGCAGCGGTTCGGCTGATAGCTGCCAAGCTGTCGAATCCCCATTCCATGCGTATATTCTTGATCCAACTATGTAACTTATTGTTTGCCATGATGCTTTTTGGTTATTATCAATATAATGTTTCAGAATATCAGGTTGTGTTTCTGGCTTCCACTATGGTGAAGCTGAAAACACAACTCGTATGTTTTAACGAAGGCGGGAGCCTAAGCTCCGCCTTTCGTTGTTATACTCGATTACAAATCTATGCTCTGTGAACGCTTAGCCCAAGAAAGAATCTTAACCTCTACGTTGATGTACTGATCGTTCTCATCGTCTGGAACAGTAGGCTTAACCTCTGGAACGTCAGGATATCCAAGACCGCTTACCTTGTTTACAGAAAGCTCGTACCAGTTGTTGCGGAGCACACCGTAACGACCGAGGAATGCTGCGTTGTTTGAATCATAAGACTGACCTGCTTCCCAAGGAGTCAAGTCGTTGAAGTGCTTGATACGGGCAATGTAGTAAGCTTCGCCATTGAGATATGTAGAGATACCGGTTTCAGCTGACAAACCAAGCTTTTCGTTGATCTTATCGACAATGTCATCTGTTACCAGTGATGAAGTAGCATCGCCTGTGTATGTAATGTTACATTTCTCAACACGATGCTGACCAGCCTCACCACTAATATTATTATCAGTAGCATCAAGCTTTACAACATACTTTGCCTGCTCGGCATCATCTGTAATGCCCATAGCAGTTACGGCAACGGTATGAATCTGCTTCTCAAGATTTTCTTGGCTCCAGATAGTGGTGTTGTTACCAATCTTATAGAATGTCTTATACTTACTTTTTAAGTCCTTAGGAGTGAAAACTGCCTTAAACACAACACGTGTGGTCTGACCTTGCTTCATGTTGTTAAGGTCGAAGGTGTTCTCAAGGCAATACTGAGGATTGTTTTCACCTGCGTCGCCCACAACTTCTTTATTTTTAATCATGTTGAAGGCTGTCTTGCAGTTTGCCAAATCCTGATATTTAGCATCATTATAGTTAGGATCTACGCCCCAATATACACGCACGAAAGTTTTGTTATCACCGTCATAGAAACGAGGTGTACTCCATATATTGGCAAAACCCGTAGTAGCCGAAGACAAACCACCAATCTGATGAACCGGGAAGGTAGACATATTGGTTACGTCGAGCTGCCATTTCTCTATTTTCACTGTGGCACCAGCGTATGTAGTATTGTCACCAATAGAGTAACCTTTTGTTTCAAAGTCTTTCATTGTAACCTTAGCCAAACCACGCTCTACGTAAATTGTAGTAGCAGGATTAGCCTGTGCATCCTCTTTTGAAGCGTAGACACCTTTAATATCAACAAGAGTTGTAGGCTCTGTTGTTTTACCGGTATACATCGGAGCATTTGCCATAAAGATGCCATCGGTCTTGGCATAATTAACAGCATTAGCCTGTGAAGGATCCTTACTCCAAGTTGCATAAGTAACGCCAGTATTAGGCAATGTTACCTTCTTGGTATTATCATCAGCAGTATTATTGTTGAGGAGCACCAGTGCCTTATATTTTTTGTTGTCACCTACCGATACATTTGTAAGCTTTACAGTAGCAATGGCCGCAGTTGTAACACCATTTTCCTTAACAACGTCTGTCCAAGGGTTCATGGTTCCAAGCTCGGCACTTTCAACGAACTTGTCGTCTTTGTCAAAGATAAGGATGGTACCATTCTTAACCTCATACTCAGCAGCAGTACCTTCATTAAAATCAGGTGTACCATCAGGATCACCAAGTGCACGTGTACCGCTTGTTGTAGGCAGATTAATCTTGAATGAAGCATAGCTTGCACCAGTCTCATTCTCACCTGAACCATTACCACCATTTACTAACTCGTTGTTGCTAGAGCAACTAGCAGTCATAGCAGCCAAAACTGCCAATCCAAAGAAATGTTTAATTCTCATAATCTATGTGATTTTATTGTTAGTTATATCTTTTATTGTTCCGCCTTCATTTCCTCGTAGATCTTTCTGATGCGTTCCGCTTCCTTCGAGTTTCCTGCCTTGGCAAGATGCTTTTCGGCAGTTACGAGGTCGCCCTTCTGCAAATCTGTGCAGGCGGCATTGAGATTGGCTGTCTCATCATCAGGGAAGAGACGGACGGCAATATCAAATACCTCGTTGAACTCTGGAGAACCAGGTTCATAGGTCTGTGCCACCAGATACATCTCCTGTAATGACAACTGCTGAGGCTTGGTCTTCAAGATTACCTTTGCCTCCTCAATGTCGAAAGGACGAACGGTATAGGTTACCGTATAGTCGCTGTGGCGCAAACGAGGATAAATCTCACTCATGATGTAGCGATAGCTAGCCGGATAAAGCTTCTTGATTTTCTGGTCCTTTGCATCGGGTGCCAATGATGAGTTGGCAACGGCAAGGATGGCTGACTTATCGGCTAAGTCGCTGGCTTCCACCTTCTTCTTGAATCCTTCCCAGTCTTCCGGGGTGGCGTGATAGGTGAAGAGCTTTTTATCGATAGTGTAGAGATTGCATACATAATTGCGCAGGGCAGCCGCACGGTTGTTGGCGAGTCGCACGTTGTTGTCGTAAGGACCGTCTGGCGACGCATAGCCATGAATATCGATGTTGGTGATGCTCACATCCTTGTCGTTCTTCACGAGGTCGATGGTGGATGTAATCTTTCTCAGCTCTGTGGCATTCTCACGGAAGTCGGCGAGGATATCGCTCTTGTTGAGTTTGAAGCTCAGGTAAGCTTCACCCTTTTCGGCTCTCACCTTGATGGCTTCAGCCTTTGGCTTCACGTAATGGTCGCGACCAATCTTGGGTATTGGGTTGATGACCGCCATCTGGGTGGTATCCTGATCCATCAGGTTGCCGCATCCGCAGAGGTCTTCCGTCATGGAGAGGTTGAAAGCCTTCATCCACTTCCTATAGGGAAGGGTCTGTGAAAAGAACACCTGCTGTTCGGTATCATTCCTGCGTCTCACTACCAATGCCTGGCTGTTCTTCAGTTTGCTGCTTTTGCGCAGGTATCTGATGCTCTGGTTTTTGCCATTGATGACAATGGGATTCAGGGCGATGGTATCTTCTCCGGCAATAAGCGGAGTGAAAACCAGCTGTTGCTCTGATTTGAGCTGCAGACTATCGAGATGAAGGCGGAAAGCAACCTTGAGACTGTCGCTCTTCTTCTGTGTCAAGACGCTGTCTATCAGAATCTTGCCTCCAGCCAACCGTAGCTGCGAATCATCTATCTTCTGGGCTTGGACAGTCAGTGCGCTCTGTGCAAACAGAATGCAAAGGGGCGAAATGACCGCATAAAGCTTCATTTTCTTCATATTCTTCATCTTGTAAAAGAGTGTTTGATTTTGTTTTTCGCTATCTCGGTGATATCGTTCCTAGAATGCGTATATCAGGGAAAGGGCGGCTTTAGTTGGACCTACATAGTTGCGGTGATCCTTGTCAAGACATTTGTCACATCTTCCGTAAAGCTTGTATGGGCTGTAGATGTATCCTAATCCGATGGATCCTTCGAGATTGAGGTGCTCAGACAGCAGCCATTGGTATCCGTAGGTGAGGCCACCACCCACATACCAGCCTTCGTAATGTCTTCCTTTCTCTGTCTTTGGCAAGATGCCGAAAGGCAGGTCCACATTTTTGATGTTGTATTCACCTCCTAGGGCATGGATGCCGAAGAAGTGGCCTCCAAATTTCTGGCAGGTGTACCAGCGGTACTCTGGCATTACGTTCCAGTAGCGCAATTTCTTGTCGCCTGAGAACTTCCAGGGATTCAGGGCACCGAAAAGCTGAAAAGTGCTCTTCCTGCCCGTGCCTATTTCTAGACCAGCATTGAGCGAAGTAGTTGCCAAACCAAGCAGGTTGGTCTTCAGCGCTACCTCTTGCGCTCGGGTTATTACTGATGAGAGAATCAGCAGTAACAACATCGGTGTTCGTTTGAACATACTCTGCGTCATCATCATATTTTTACTCTGTTATTTTCTTTCTTAAAGATACTGTTAGCTGTCCTATTCTTTATTGTCATTTACTTATAACCACAGGCTTACCCTTGTGACAAGATGAATGTCACCGGGTTTCCTTTTCGGTTGCAAAGATAGAATGATTTTCTCAAAGGAGCTGCAAAAAAGTGATGAAAATCAAGGGAAATGAAATGCAAACGTTTGCATCGCTGTGCAAAGTGTGTGGGAGCACAAAATTTGTGAATATGATATAAGTGCCTGATATATAGAAAATAAAAAGCGAAGGTGTAAGTTGCACACCTTCGCTTATGAAATATTGTATTTTGATGAATTTCTTTCGAGCTGTACGGTTGAAACGGGCTGAAAGTCTATAAGCTCCTAAGCTCCACACGCCCTGAAAGGGCAGAAGCTCCTAGCCCAGGGCAACGCCCTGGGTATAGTAGCAGTCAGTAAAGCGCCCTGTAAGGGCAAAAGCTTTGTTTATTGCCTGGTTCTTTAAAGCTTTTGCCCTTACTATTATATTTGCACTTGGAAAAATAAAGA